>Ga0189291_100054_pt1 | contig 188726 bp, 184 predicted proteins | sample UW1redminimetaG_FD_130331 | JGI IMG/M metagenome (GOLD analysis project Ga0189291, IMG submission 130331) | Marine microbial communities from the Costa Rica Dome - UW179B-red mini metaG | ecosystem: Environmental > Aquatic > Marine > Oceanic > Photic zone | place: Costa Rica: the Eastern...
CGTTCGGTCTAATAAGCGCGGCTATAATTCTCTTGATGCCGATCAAATCGCATGCAGTGAAAATTGATTTGCCAATGAACACTTCAAAATGAAAAAACCTAGTGTCCGCTTTCGGGATAAAGCAGACATTGGATGTTACCGGATTTTGATCAGTTCAATTGCATCAAGGTGAATATGGATTTCGTCCAAATTCGATCTGATATCGCTGACGAAACTAGCGATCTGATCATTGTTCGCTTTTGCTGACTGCCCTTTGACGGCAAATTCATGCGCATCTTCGAGCCTCGCAGTTATTAGCGCGAACAATCCCTTGCGCACTTTGGTTGGATCAATTTCGTCGTCACTTACCATGCCCCAACTCATGCTCGACTTTGCCAAGAAGTCCACATGCAGCTTTCTCAAATATGTAGATAAACGACTGGACTTCGGTTTTTGTTCGAGCATTGTTGTTCGTGTCGCAGACGATTGTCTGCGACAGGCCGCCCGCTGCATTAAGCGATCCGCGGCTCGGGTCAGTGGAAGCGCTGGAAGGTCCAGCGCGAAGCTGGAGACCATCGATGTCATCACCAAAATCAAAACCGCAAACCAAATCATCAAAAGTTATTGCGCTGCTGTCGCGAACCAAAGGTGCGAGCATCACTGAGATATGCAAATCAACGAATTGGCAGGAGCATAGCGTCCGCGCTTTTCTGACAGGCCTACGTAAGAAAGGCTATATACTTGCACGCGAACAGCGCGGTGATGACGGAACCGCCTACCGCATCACACAAAGTCCAAGCGATAAAGACGTCAAAGGTTTGGTATGACCATCCTAGATGATCAATTGGCGGAACTCACAACCATGTCCCTTGTCCAGCTGCGGTCTGCCTGGCGTGATACGTTCAAGTCACCCGCGCCTGATATCGGCCCCGATCTTCTTCGTCGCGGTATCGCCTGCCGTCTTCAGGAACTTGTCCACGGTGGTTTGAGTGGTGCTACCAAGCGCGAGATCGAGCGCCTGGGTAAACGCGTCGAACGAACCGGTAAAGCTGGCCACATGCATGCAATATCGCTTAAAACTGGAACTAGACTCGTCAGATCATGGAATGGAAAAAGCTATTATGTGCTTGTTTGTGATGATGGCTTTGAGTTTGAAGGTCGGCATTTTGAGAGCCTCAGTCACATCGCTCGAGAGATCACAGGGGCTCATTGGTCCGGCCCTCGTTTCTTCGGATTAAGGCAGCGAAGCGAGTATAAACCGCGGGTGTCCGCCAATGCCTGAAGCTAAGAAAGCTCGAAAACGGTGTGCCATCTACACCCGTAAATCAACCGAGAATGGTCTGGAGCAGGATTTTAACAGTCTGGATGCACAGCGTGAAGCATGTGCGGCATATATACTAAGCCAGGCCAGTGAAGGTTGGGATGCGGCTGCAGAGATTTATGATGATGGAGGTTGGTCGGGCGGAAGTATGAAGCGCCCCGCTCTAGTGCAGCTGCTAGATGATGTGAAAGCAGGCAAGGTCGACATCATCGTTGTGTACAAGGTCGATCGCTTAACTCGAAGTCTCGCCGACTTTGCCAAGATCGTTGAGATACTGGACGAGAACGAAGCCTCGTTCGTCAGTGTCACGCAATCGTTCAACACTACAAACAGCATGGGAAGGCTTACACTCAATGTCTTGCTTTCCTTCGCCCAGTTCGAACGTGAAGTGACTGGAGAACGTATCCGCGATAAAGTTGCAGCCTCCAAGAAGAAGGGTATGTGGATGGGTGGACCGGTGCCGCTCGGCTACAGAGTTGAAGATCGCAAATTGCTGTTTGAGCCATTAGAGGTGGAATCGGTCCGTTACATATTCAATCGCTACATCGAACTTAAATCTGTTCCCCAATTGGTTGATGATCTGGCAGCTCGAGATTTTCGCACTCGAAAGCGAACCTTGTCCAGCGGCCGCGTTCTGGGCGGCGTTCATATTGGAACTGGCGCTTTAACGTTGATGCTGCAAAACTCGATATATATTGGCAAGATTAGACATCGTGAAGAACTATACGATGGAGAGCATGATCCGATAATCTCCCAAGAACTGTTTGATCAGGTGCAGGCAATCTTTTCGGAAAATCGACGAGACAAAGCACAGGGTAAGAAAAGTCGCAACCCCAGCCTGCTGACGGGAATGATCTCTGACCCGGATGGCAGGCCTATGTCTCCAACCCAGTCAAAAAAGCAGTCGCGAACTTATCGATATTATTCCACGCGGATCAAACCGTTGGAGGACAAGACATCTGCTTGGCATCTCCCCGCTGGTGATCTGGAACAGACCGTTATCAAAGCCATCGTCAACCATCTATCGCATGGATTGATCTCGGATTCAGAATATGAAACCGTGAGCCAGGATAGGATCGATCAATATAGGCAAGCTGCCAAAACGCTTCCATCGATGGGCATCGTTCAGCAAAGAAAGTTCCTTCTTGCTTGCCTTGCGAAAGTTCAAGTCGAGGCTGATACAATTAAGATCAACCTCAGTCTTATTGAGCATCAAGACCCTATTGTTATCTCTGTTGATGCAAAACTGGTTAGCAAAGGATCCGAGCTGCGTCTGGCTGTCGCGCCGGACAATGGTCCTGCGAAGCATGAGCCCGATCCAGTACTGTTACGGCTTATCGCAAATGCTTTTGCAGCAAGAGACTATCTGATCGATGGAATAGCATCGCCACTAGTATCAGATTATTCCGGGCGGCATCTAAACAAGCTTGCCAGGCTGAGTTTCCTCGCACCTGATATTATCAAAGCCATCGTCCAAGGTTCACAGCCTGTCGATCTGACCGGAAGGCGCTTTCTGCGAGCCGGGAAAATTCCCCTCGATTGGGAAGGCCAACGGACCTTGTTCGGGTTCGAATAAAACCGAAATCACTCAAAACTCAACAGTGCAACTGGGATCCACGTTTGGGGCCCTCGAGACACTTGGGCTATTTGCAGTCATGTAACAGGTGACAAATGATCTCTGGGGCACCGTTGACACATATAGAGTAGCCTAAGTTACAGAAATATAGGAATTAAATCGGGATTCTGTTCATGCCGCCGGAGACATTCAAAATCGAGGAAAGGAATGGTGGGCGTAGAGAGAGTTGAACTCCCGACCCCTTCGATGTCAACGAAGTGCTCTACCACTGAGCTATACGCCCACGCTGCAGGCCGTCTAGCTAGCCGCTAGACAGGGTGCAAGACTTAATTCAGTTCGCCGATACTATCCGGCTCAAATAGCCGCTGCACTTCTAGGACAAGATCCTTCAGATGGAACGGTTTGGAAAGAATTTTGGCCTTGGGTACGGATTCTCCAGCCCTCAGAGTCACGCCGGAAAATCCGGTAATAAACATTACCTGAGTATCGGGTGATACTTTTGCACAATGTTGAGCGAGTTCAATACCATCCATTTCTGGCATGACGATATCCGTCAATAACAAGTCAAATTTTTCGTTGTCGAGATAGGGGAGCGCCGCCGTTCCGCGATCTACAGCCACAACATCATAGTTTGACTTTTTCAACGCGCGCGTGAGATGCTCGCGCATCGCTTGTTCATCTTCCGCAAGGAGAATTCTGATCATCTGTTGGGCCATTCCCTGTCCATATCTTCTGAAAAATTCGGGCTTTTATGCCGAAAATTAACTATAGGCGCAAATCTCTTAATAATTTGGTTCTGTCGGCTGTTTTTATGCGATATTGGGACAGGGAGCGGATGGGACATCATGACGGACAAGATTGCCGATAATCTAGTGCAAGGCCCGTCTGGTGATGGGTCTTTCTCTTCTTACAATGTGGATGAACTGCAATATCCATTGCTTATCAGCGTTCCGCATGCAGGACGCGTATATCCTAAAGAAATAATGGATAATCTTGCCGTGCCTGCGACGCATTTGCTGCGTTTGGAAGATCGTTATGCCGATCGCCTGGCGAGTGCTGCGATCTCCAGAGGGCTTCCAACCCTTATTGCCCATCAGCCAAGGGCATGGGTTGATTTGAACCGGGCGCGGTCGGAAATTGATGCCAATATTATTCAGGGATTGTCGCCGTCCCAGCTTCCTGCACCTAGCCGAAAGGTGCGCGGCGGCTTGGGCGTTGTCCCTAGCCGTTTGCACGGCATTGGTAGTCTATGGCGGAAAAAATGGCAGTGGGAGGACATAAATGACCGTTTGGACAATTGCCATGAACCCTATCACCACGGCGTTACGCAGATGTTGGATCAAATACGCTTGAAATTTGGCTGTGCGCTTTTGCTCGATTTGCATAGCATGCCGCCGTTGGATGAAAAACAGGGCAATATTGATGTTGTTGTTGGCGACCTTTTTGGCCGCAGCGCAGGGTCTCGCTATTCAGAGCTTACGATGTCGTTCCTTGAACAATCGGGCATCAACGCGCGTCTAAATCATCCCTATGCAGGAGGGTATATTTTGGAACGGCATAGCCAGGTTGAAAAAGACGTCCACGCGCTGCAAGTCGAAGTGAACCGGCGCTGTTATCTGGACGAGGCTTTGCGGGAACCAAGCGATGACTTGCCGGTCATGGCCGATCATATCGCAAATCTGGCAATGCGGCTGGCTGATCATATGGGTGGTCAGTTTCTGCTAGCCGCTGAATAGCGCCCGAGGCTTGAACTGATCAAAAAAAACCACCCCGCCATGAAGGCGAGGTGGCCAAGGTTCAGGGAGGTGGCATTCTGAGAATGCCCGTACAGATACAATCGGGGGATGTGCATCTGTACACTATTAATGTGGTCTTTTGTGTAACGAGTTGCAAGTCCCAAAAAGGAAATATTGGTTTGATTTGCTCATTTGCGGCGTGAGCGCACGCGTTTACGACCGCTTCGGCGTCTCAACAGGATCGCTCAGCCGGTGAGTATTTGCAATGACGAGAATGAATATGGTCCAGTGAAGCGAATTAGCTGTTGTGCCAAATACGCGTCACTGGACCATTAATTTTCGATCATATGATCAACTTGAAGTTATACAGCAGGTGCTTCTGTAACCTGAGGCATTTTGCCAGCTTCAACCTGCTTTGCAAAAACTTCGCGCATAATTTGCAACGAGAAGAGGTGCGCATAGATTAAAGGCAGCATGCCATTTTGGTTTATTTTCCGCAGTTCATCGCCGCGTAGCTCGCGGAGTTTTTCCTCGTTGACCATCTGGAAGCCGCGATAAACGAAAGGTTGTTCGACGCCGGTTTGCTGAATGGCAACTTCGCCGTCCATCAACAGGTCGAGTTTTTTGAGTTCCTCGACAAATTGCGCCGTGCGTTGACCAGCTTGTTCAAAGCTCTCGCAAAATTCCAAGATACTTTTTGTTTTCTCAGAAGGCTGGTCTTTGTCAAACAAAGGATCACCCTCTTTATAGTCGCCAATCGCACCGGTCGTCGGGTCAAAGCAGAGTGACAGTTCATCGGCATCGGGCCGCAGTTTTGCCAGCATGAATGGATAGCGCCGAACATAAGCGGGCACATAGGCTGGCTGATTAAAACGGCCGTCTTCGCCCATGAATGTGTTCACACCTTCATTGAGACCCATAAGAATCAGAGGAACGCTATTGTCGCCTACCGAAAAAACAATCGGGTAGTTGCGAGCAGCGTTTGGAAATTCGTCAACCGTAATCGGAATCGCGTGCTGTTCCTGCATGAAGGACGCATCATCGAGACCTTTGACCTTCCACTTAGCATGTTCTTTTGAATTGAGCGGAACCAAGTCCTTGTAGAACATGGGAAGAGCTTGGGCTTGAGGCGCGCTGGCCATATGAAAATCTCCGAGATATAAATATTGGTTATAAAATCTGCTGCAGTGGCTTTAAGTTGCTGGCGTGCTGGACGCAAGGGGAACTAGCTTACCCGGATTCATTATGTTCTTTGGATCAATCGCGCCTTTGATAGCGCGCAGCGTCAATATCCGGGCATCACCCGAAAGCCGCCCGAGTTCATCGCGTTTCGTTTGGCCTATGCCATGTTCCGCCGAGATGGAGCCGCCTACAGCGACAACCAGATCGTGAACCATCGGCGATATTGTCCTTGCGGATTCTACCATCCATTGCACGGCCCCCGATGATGTCCCCGAACTGGGCGCCACATTGGCCGGCGCTTTAACGTGAAAATGGACATTACCGTCGCCCATATGGCCAAAGGCAGCGACCTGAGTACCGGTGAAGGCCTTTTCGATTCGTGCGCCTGCTTCGGTGATGAAATCCGCCATTTTTGCTACTGGCACGCTGATATCATGTTGCAGTGCCGGGCCGGCAGCGCGCTCTGCTTCGGAAATCGAGTCGCGAATCTTCCAGAAAGCTTCGGCTTGACTTTCATTGGCTGCGATAGCGGCGTCACTGATAAGCGTCTGATCTAATGCCTCGGCGAGCAGCGCCTCTACAAGTTCGCGTGGATCGGTTGCTGCGGGTTGATCGCGAACAAATTCGACCAGCACATTCCAAGGCGCTGGTTCTGATAGGGGAGCACGCGTGTTCGGGACATGTTCGATGACCGCATCCAGACAAGATTTCGGGAGTATTTCAAAACCCTCTAATGAGGCACTTTCGCGAGCGTTGAGAAATTTGAATAACGCATAAGCAGCTTGTGGCGATGCCACGCCAGCCCACGCGACGCAGCGGTCAACGAGCGCCGGAACCGTTTTTAGGGTCGCAGCGGTGACGATACCAAGGGTGCCTTCTCCGCCAATGAGCAACTGCTTTAGGTCATAGCCGCGATTGTCTTTTTTGAGGGCGGATAAGCCGTCATAAATACTTCCATCGGGTAGCACTGCTTCCAAACCAGCGACGAGCGCGCGCATCGCGCCGTGTCGTAGGACCTGTGTTCCGCCGGCATTGGTCGATACTAGGCCGCCGATGGTCGCCGATCCCTTGCCGCCCAAAGTTAGCGGGAAGCGCTGTCCTTCTTCGCCCAAGGCCTCGTGAAAATTTTGCAATATGACCCCGGCGTCGCAAACCGCCAGCTGACCGCTGTTATCGATGCTGCGGATCTGGTTCATCCGCCGCATCGATAGCAATATTGATTGTCCTTCGGTGTCCGGTGTGGCGCCGCCGACCATGCCACTATTCCCACCTTGCGGCACCAATGCGATCGCGTGGGCATTGGCGATTTTGACAATAGCGGACACTTCGTCAGTGGAGGCCGGAGAGATTAACGCCAGCGCTTTGCCCGTGTAGCGGCCTCGCCAATCGGTCAACCATGGCTCCATGTCGTCTGGATCGCTGGTAAATCCTTTCGATCCGACAATTTCGGCCATGCGATTTAGCCATTCGGGCATTTCCGGCATTGCTTGTTCCAAGAGGTTGAGAGTTTGAACGAATATAGATGCTTTGTGGTCAAACGCCAATATATCAGTAGAAAAGATAGTTCATCAATTGTTCAATCACCGCTGCTATAGGCAGGGTGATGATAATCAGGGGTTTTCGGTGAGTCTTTCACTCTATGCATCATTGCTGTTGGCGACACCGGTCGCTTCAGAGCCTCCGATCACCGATGCTCCAGCTACGACTGAAGGGGTTTTTGTTGGCCCTGCCGAATATAGATTTGCCCAGGTTCGCATCCAAAAACGTATTATTATTCGGGTGCCGCGCCGTCGCCCTTTAAGGGCGACGATGGCAGATGTTCCACGAAGGTCTGCACCGACAACTTATAAGGAAAAGAAAATAGGCAAATGTTTGCCAATGACCAATATTCTTGGGGTTCAGCGGTTTGGCGAGCGATATCTTGACTTGGTGACAAAGGATCGTCAGCAAATTCGGGCACGGCTAAAGAAAAAATGTCAGGCGCGCAGTTTTTACTCAGGCTTCTACATGGAAAAATCCGGGGACGGAAAAATCTGCGTAAACCGAGACATTTTGCATTCGCGGACTGGCTCGAAATGTGAAATTGACCGGTTTCGTCTGCTTGTACCCGAATGACAGCCAAAATGATGCGCGTCGTATAACCCCCGATAACGCTAGATAGCTTGACAAAAGCGGCGTTTCGCACCATCCCCCAAAACAGCTTTTACAGGCTCTTTGTTCGTGCCAACATGCACCATAATTTTCCGGAAACACTATGAAATTTGCCGACCTCGGCCTCTCTGATGAATTGTTAAAAGCCGTAGCCGATGCAGGCTATGATGAACCGACGCCCATTCAGGCGCAGGCCATCCCGCCGGTACTGATGATGAAGGACATTATTGGTATTGCACAAACCGGCACGGGCAAGACCGCTAGCTTCGTGCTGCCAATGATCGACATATTGGCGCACGGTCGATCACGAGCGCGGATGCCACGTTCGTTGATCCTAGAGCCGACCAGGGAATTGGCGGCGCAGGTTGCTGAGAATTTCGAAAAATATGGAAAGAACCATAACCTCAGTATGGCGCTGTTAATAGGCGGTGTATCCATGGGTGATCAGATTAAGGCCTTGGAAAAAGGTGTAGATGTCCTGATTGCGACACCAGGCCGATTGATGGATTTGTTCGAGCGTGGGCGCATATTGATGTCTGGCTGTGAGTTGCTGGTAATTGATGAAGCGGATCGCATGCTTGATATGGGTTTCATCCCAGATATCGAACAGATTTGCTCGAAACTACCGTCGACCCGACAAACAATGCTATTCTCGGCGACTATGCCGCCGCCGATTAAGAAGCTGTCCGACCAGTTTCTCAATAACCCAAAATCTGTTGAAGTATCGCGCCCGGCGACTGCTAACACATCGATTGACCAGTCCATTATTCATGTGGCTCCAAAGGCCAAGCGCAAGCTGCTTTACGGGATATTGGACAATGAAGGAGTCGATACAGCGATAATCTTCTGCAACCGTAAAACAGAAGTGCGCGACCTTTGCCAGGATATGCGCAAGGACGGATTTGATGCGGGGCAAATTCATGGGGATATGGACCAAAGTTCACGCCTTGCGGAGTTGGAACGCTTTAAATCAGGTGAAATCAATATCCTATGCGCGTCTGACGTAGCCGCCCGTGGCTTGGACATTAAGGGCGTTAGCCATGTCGTAAACTATGATATTCCTTGGCATCCCGACGATTATATTCACCGGATCGGTCGAACCGGCCGTGCCGGAGCGACTGGCATTGCGATAACATTTGTAACGAATCGTGATGAAGAACATGTCGATAGCATTGAAAAGCTAACCGGTATGAAGCTGCCGGTTCGGGATAGTAAAAGCGTCAAACCTGAGAAAAAACAAAGCGGCAAGAAATCATCGCCGGATAAGCCAAAAAGCGAGAAGCCTAAAAAGCCTCGCCCGGATGATCGCGCTGATACGAAAAAGCCGGCTTCAAAGCCGGCCGAGAAGAGCAAGAAGCCTGAAAAACAGGCGCCGATTGCAGAGACCACAGACGCCCAAGATGATGACTGGAATGGCCCAGTACCAGGGTTTTTGGATGCAAAACTGGACCGTTAAGTCGGTTTAAAAAGCGCTCGACGGATCAGGTTTCCGCTATTGCAGCGTTAAGCTATCCAATATCTGTGCGGCAAGTGGATCCAGCGTTTCGGCGCTGTCTTCCGGATAAGTCACAGCAGCTTTGATCATTGTGCCATCTGGTTTCCGCAAGATACGTTGCGCAGTTTTGCTGCCTTCGCTGATGGTTCCAGCGGCCCGATATTCGTTTTCGTTTACATAGTCACCGGTCATGCCTTCTCCGGCATCTTCCAGCTCTTTTACCGCTGCGGTCAAATCTGCGTCTTCACGATTTTCTATCCAGCCAGCGGTCAGTGTCGCTTTGGATTGAGCATCATTAAATACCCGCCCATTATCATCGCCAGCTGCTTCGTCCGCGGCCCAATTTTTGGGGACCATGATCGAAAACCCGCGAAGCGCATTGGCGTAACTGGTCATCTCAGCGCTATCTAGCGCCGGAGCGGCACCATCAGCATTTGCAGCCGCCGCTTCATCGCGAATGGCTTTGCTGGCAGCATCGGCCTGTTTGGCGAGCTCTTCGCTCGATGGAACATCGCCTACGGCCTCCTGTTTCCCACAAGAGGACAAGAGCAGTGCCAGTGACGCGGCCGCGCAGATCGGAAATAAAGTTCGCATGTTTGTCATAGTCGCTAGACTTAGGGAGTGCAGCGTTAAACATCAACTGAGAAGATGATGCCCGTCCAATTCAACGGTTAGATTGCGAAACCCCAATCAAGCTGCGTTGTCGATCCCCAGATCCGCCAACTTGCGGTAGAGAGTTGATCGCCCGATACCCAGACGGCGGGCGACCTCTGTCATGCGCCCGCGATAGTGGCCGATGGCGAGGCGGATTACATCGGCTTCGATTTCTTCCAGCGGGCGTAAGTTACCGTCCCCGGAATATAAGGTAACGCCAATGCCTTCAGGGCTGCTGAGCAAATGCGGATGCGCATCGCCGGCATCCGCTACGAAAGAGGCGATCTGAGGAAATTCATCACAGGTAAGCGCATCGCGGTCGCACATTACGGCGGCACGAAACAAAACGCTTTGCAATTGACGGACATTGCCCGGCCACTTGTAGCTACGCAGCAAATTCAACGCTTCGTCAGTAATGCCAAGGCTGCGAAGGCCGGGTTGAAGGGCCAGTCTCGTCAGAAAGTGCCGGGCAAGAGCCGGTATATCACCTGTGCGATCACGCAATGGGGGGATCGTAAGCTGGACCACATTCATGCGATAATAGAGATCTTCGCGGAATCGATCCTTTTGGACCTCCTGATCCAACGAACGGTTTGTCGCGGCGATGATCCGCACATCAATCTGGAAACTGTTGGGACTTCCCAAGGGCTGGATTTCCGAAGATTTTAGAAAACGGAGCAGGCGGACTTGTGTCTCTGCCGGAATCCGGTCAACTTCATCGAGGAAAATGGTGCCGCCTTCTGCTTGTTGCAGCAGGCCAATTTTGCGATCAAACGCGCCGGTAAATGCGCCTTTTTCGTGACCGAACAGGATCGAGTCTAGAAGATTACCTGTAATGGCTCCGCAATTGACCTTTAGCAACGGCTGCTTAGAGCGCGGGCTGGCGGCGTGAATCGCGTCCGCAATAACTTCTTTGCCGACGCCGCCTTCGCCTTCAATCAGAACGGGTACGCGCGCGCGTGCCGCCTTAGCCGCGATGGCCAGTGCCGCGCGAAAGGCTGGCGCTGCACCAACAATTTGTTCGAACTCAAGCGGTGCTGAAATTTTTTCACTCAGTGGTTGTAGCTCACCAGCTTCTTTGGAACTTTCCACAGCGGTCGTGAGCGCTGTGAGCATCTGTTCCGGCGCAACCGGTTTTATGAGATAATCAGTCGCGCCGGCCCGGACGGCGTCAACAGCTTCGGTGACCGATCCGACAGCCGTCAACATTAAAATCGGCAGAGCTGGGCGGCGGGACTTCAGTTCGGCAATCAGGTCTGTGGCTTCAGTGCCAGGAGCCCAATGATCAAGAATGATAGCGTCCAGCATCATGCCGTCCTGCGTACCCAAGGTTGCAATCGCGGTTTCAGCATCGCGCGCGAAGATTGTGCGATAACCAGCCCGGGATGCGAGGGCAGAAATCAACCGGCATTGTGCCGGCTCATCATCGATTAACATCAGCAATTTTGTGCCGTTTTGAGCCATTTTTACCCTATATGTGCCAGAATGAACCAATAATGTAGCAACGAGGGGTAAAGACCGGATTAAGACCTAGCGATATTTTCTATCACTCTAATTAGGTTACTGGTCTTGAGCGAAGAGATATATATGTTTAGAGCGACCGCAAGCTTTGTTCGAATATGTGGAGGAAACATGACTTCTGATAACAATATGAAATCGGCGGAAGACACTTATGGTCGCTTTCTATCATGGCTGAAGGTCGGCACGATCATTACGATTCTGATCACGATATTGGTCATCACTCTTCTTGTTAGCTGATTGGAATAATCCTTGAAAATAGCGGTATTAAAAGAACTCGCCGATGGCGAGCGGCGGGTTAGTGCTTCCCCGGAAACGGTAAAGAAGTTTACGGCACTGGGCGCTACCATGGCGGTGGAAAAAGGCGCGGGCCTATCTGCGTCGGTGAAAGATGCGGATTATGAAGCCGAAGGGGCCAGTATTGGCACCCGTGCAGCAGTTCTGAAAGATGCCGATATCGTATTGGGCGTGCAGGGGCCGGAGCCCAAATCGCTCAAGGGTATGAAAAAGGGCGCGTGGCTGGTTGCCAGTCTCAATCCGTTCGGCGAACGGGCGCGAGTCGATGAATATGCCAAGATTGGCATTGATGCGCTGGCCATGGAATTCATGCCGCGAATCACACGCGCGCAGTCGATGGATATTCTTTCATCCCAGTCCAATCTGTCTGGCTATAAAGCCGTGCTCGAAGCGGGCTCGCACTATGGCCGTGCTTTTCCGATGATGATGACGGCCGCTGGTACCGTGTCTGCGGCGCGTTGCTTCATCATGGGTGTTGGTGTTGCCGGTTTGCAGGCGATTGCAACCGCCCGGCGTTTGGGCGCGCAGGTCTCCGCTACTGATGTGCGGGCTGCGACCAAGGAACAAATTCAATCTCTCGGCGCGAAGCCGATTTTCGTCGAAGATGTCGCTGGCATCGAAGGCGAGGGCACGGGCGGCTATGCGACCGAAATGAGCGAGGAATATCAAAAGGCGCAAGCTGAATTGGTATCCAAACATATCGCCAAGCAGGATATCGTGATTACCACGGCGTTGATCCCCGGGCGTCCGGCACCGCGGCTGATTAGTGACGCTCAGATCGCCACCATGCGTACCGGCAGTGTGATCGTCGATCTCGCCGCTGAGCAAGGCGGCAATGTCGAAGGCGCTGTTGCTGGCAAAGTGGTTGTGAAGCATGGGGTCAAGATTGTCGGGGCCGATAATATGCCATCAAGCATGGCAGCCGACAGTTCAGCTTTGTTCTCTCGCAACCTCTATAATTTCCTCAGCGCTTATTGGGACGAAGAGGCTAAGCGGCCTGTGCTGCCCGATGACGATGAAGTGACAATTGGCATACGGCTGACCAAAGACGGTAAAGTTGTGAATGAGCGCCTTCTGGCGAACTAGGAGGCATTAAAATGGACTTTATATCAATTCTCTCAATCTTCGTGATGGCCTGTTTTGTAGGCTATTATGTGGTCTGGTCGGTGACGCCGGCGCTTCATACGCCGCTAATGGCGGTTACCAATGCGATTAGCTCTGTGATCATTGTCGGAGCGCTGATTGCGGCGGCCGCGGGATCGCAGGCTGATGGTGGCCAGACCGCGAAATGGTTGGGTCTGGTGGGCGTTGTTCTTGCCAGCGTAAACATATTTGGCGGCTTTGCCGTGACCGAGCGAATGCTCGCAATGTATAAGAAAAAGGAGCGCAAATAATGCGCGCATTATTGGGGGGCGCAGCGGCGCTATTCTTTGCCACGCCAGCGATGGCGGCTTCGGGCGAAGCTGTAAATCCATGGGTAGCCGTGGCCTATTTGATATCAGGCGTATTGTTCATTCTCGCTCTGCGCGGACTGTCATCACCGGAAACCAGCCGTGCAGGTAACCGTTATGGCATGATCGGTATGTTGATCGCTGTGGTCACCACTTTGGTCACCCATGATATTGCCAGCCTGCCGGAAATTGGTGTTGCGATTGCCATTGGTGGCGGTTTCGGGTTCATCGTTGCACGTAAGATCGCGATGACCGATATGCCGCAACTGGTGGCCGGTTTTCACAGTCTGGTCGGTATGGCCGCGGTGCTGGTCGGTGTGGCTGCCTATCTCAATCCCGGTGCCTTTGGCATATTGGATAGTGCTGGTGAGCTATTGGTCGTCAGCCGGATCGAACTCGGTCTGGGTGTTGCCATTGGCGCGATTACCTTCTCCGGTTCGGTTATCGCCTTCCTGAAACTCAACGGCAATATGTCCGGCGCGCCCATCATGCTGCCGGGCCGCCATGTCATAAATCTCGGCGTGCTTGCCGGTATCATCGGTTTAACCGCTTATTTTGCGATTCTGCCAACGGGCGAAACAGCGATGGTCTTCTGGACCATCCTGGCGCTGGCCTTTATCATCGGCTTCCTGCTGATCATTCCAATTGGCGGCGCGGATATGCCAGTGGTTGTGTCGATGCTGAACAGCTATTCCGGCTGGGCCGCAGCGGCAATGGGCTTTACGCTCGGCAACACCGCGATGATCATTACCGGCGCGCTGGTTGGCTCGTCCGGTGCGATCCTGTCCTATATCATGTGTAAGGCGATGAACCGCAGCTTCATCAGCGTAATCGCGGGCGGCTTTGGTGCCGCCAGCGGCCCAGCGGATGGTGCAGAGAAGATCGATCGGCCGTATAAACGAGGCTCTGCCGAAGATGCGGCCTATATGATGAAGCAGGCTGAGAGCGTGATCATCATTCCAGGCTATGGCATGGCGGTGGCGCAGGCCCAGCATGCATTGCGGGAAATGGGCGATATGCTCAAAGAAGAAGGCGTGAACGTTAAATATGCCATTCACCCGGTCGCAGGCCGGATGCCGGGGCATATGAACGTGCTGCTGGCTGAAGCCAATGTGCCTTATGACGAGGTGTTTGAGCTGGAAGATATTAACAGCGAATTTGCCCAAGCCGATGTGGCGTTCATTATCGGGGCCAATGATGTTGTGAACCCGGCGGCGAAAACCGACAAGGGCTCGCCCATTTATGGCATGCCCGTTTTCGATGTCGAGAAAGCCAAAACCATCTTCTTCATTAAACGCTCCATGGGCGGGGTCGGCTATGCTGGCGTCGACAATGAAGTCTTTTATATGGATCAGACGATGATGTTACTGTCGGATGCAAAGAAAATGTGCGAGGACATTGTTAAATCACTCTAGGATGATCTAATTCCTGGGAAGTGTATAACTTTATCAGGGATGTATTCCATGCGTAAAATTGGCCTGATTGGCGGGATGTCTTGGGTTTCAACGGAATCCTATTATCGCCGAATCAATAGCGAAGTGCAACGCAAGTTGGGCGGCTTTGCCAGCGCGCATATGCTGATCGAAAGCGTTAATTTTAACGATTATGCGCGATTGCAGTCGGATGATGATTGGGACGCGGCGGCGGGTTTGATGACCCGTTCCGCCAAGCGGCTGGAACAATCCGGCGCAACCGCCATCCTCATCTGTTCCAACGCGATGCACAAAATCTACGAACAGGTTGCGCCTGAAGTCGGCGTACCGATCTTGCATATTGCCGATACAGTGGGCGAAAAAATGGTTACGGATGGGATCAAGTCGGCGACTTTGCTGGGTACACGCAACGTCATGACCGAAGGCTTTTACCGCAAACGGCTGGTTGGCAAGGGCATAACCCTGACCCCGCCGGATGAAGACAGGGTCGGGGAGATCGAACGGATCATCTACGAAGAGCTCATGTTCAGTCAAGTGAAACGCGATTCTGAAAGAACGCTCAAAACCTTCATCACCAATATCGCCAAGCAAGAGGTTGAAGCGATTGTGCTGGGCTGTACCGAGCTCGACCTGATTATTGATACCAAGGCCAATATTTTGCCGATTTATGACAGCACGGAAATCCATGCGGATGCGGCAGTCGACTGGATTTTGGCGGAAGACTGACCGAAAATCTATTTTCAATCGGGCTAAGACAGTGTCTGCGGTATCGCGTTGTCGCTTGCTGTAGAGCAATCTCCGAAGCTTCGTTACTAACATCCCTGTCAACGCCCTTGGCAACAGATTAAATTTGCGTCATTATCCTCCTGAATTGGGAGAGAGAAATATGATCCGGACTTTATTAGCGGCTACCGCTTTGTGCTGCACCATGCCAGCGCTGGCCAAAACCATTACCATCGAAGCGGGCGCAGATGCGCAGGAGCGATTGCAGGAAGCTCTTATCCTTGCCGAACCGGGTGATGTTGTTGAATTGGGTGTTGGTACATTTGAACTGACCGATGGTTTGTCGCTTGACGTCGACAAGGTAACCGTCCGCGGAGCGGGGATGGACAAGAGCATATTGAGCTTTGCCGGACAGCTTGGCGCGGGCGAAGGTCTGCTGGTGACATCTGACGACGTTGTATTGCGCGATTTCGCTGTGGAAGACAGCAAAGGCGACGGGATAAAATCAAAAGGGGCTGACCGGATCGTCTATCACGCGCTGCGCGTAGAATGGACGGGCGGGCCAAAGGCAACCAACGGCGCTTATGGAATCTATCCGGTCGAAGCGAGCGACATATTGGTTCAGGATAGCGTCGTGCGCGGAGCATCTGATGCCGGCATCTATGTCGGGCAGTCGAAAAACATCATCGTCCGAGGCAACACCGCGATTGAGAATGTCGCGGGGATTGAGATAGAGAACAGCTTTGACGCGGAAGTGACTGAAAATCTGGTGACGAAAAATACCGGCGGAATTTTGGTGTTCGACTTGCCGAACCTACCGCAAATGGGCGGACATAATGTGCTGGTAGCGCGCAATGCGATCATCAATAATAATACCGATAATTTCGCGCCAGAGGGCAATATTGTTGCTGGCGTTCCGGCTGGCACAGGCGTGATGGTAATGGCCAATCGCAATGTGCAAGTTGTGGAGAATGCAATCATCAACAATGGCACCACCAATGTGATGGTGGTGGCCTATACGCAGACATTTGACGACCCCAATTATGACCCGACCCCGCGCGAAGTTTATATTGCGGGCAATGTCCATGGCGAGTCCGGCTTTGCGCCTGATTTTGCTGGCGGAAAGGAGCTGGCCGCAGCTTTTGGCGGGGCATTGCCAGCGGTAGTTTATGACGGTCTTGGACAGGGCCTTATTGTGAATGACGCGGTGGCTGTTCTCAACCTAGGTCTGACCAAGGTCGGGCAGGCGCCCAGTGAAGCCAAGCCATCGCTCTACAAACAAAGCGGTGCCGGTGAAACGGTCGCGCTATCGCCAATCGTGCTGCCCGCTTCGATGGAGGCTGCGTTAAAATAATGCGCACTGTGCTCGCCGCTATTGTTGTTTGTCTCGTTGGTTTTGCGGTTAGCGCTGCGCCAACGCGGCCGGTTGCGGATGCGGTGATTACATCGGCGGGTATGCCCAAGAAACTTTCTGAATTTGGGTTCTTTACCGATGCGGCTGGGTGGAAACCCAATCAGGGTGTCGAGCTCTATGAGCTAAACAGTGCCCTGTTCACCGATTATGCCGAGAAATATCGGTATATCTATATACCCACAGGGCAAAAGGCAGTCGGCCAAGATGAAGGCATGCCGCAATTTCCAGTCGGCACCGCCCTGATTAAGAGCTTTGGCTATGAAATCGATGGAAAGGACCGGCTACTCGAAACCCGTCTGCTGCTGCACCGCGCGGATGGCTGGATTGCCTTACCCTATGTCTGGAACGCCGATCAGACCGAGGCGACGCTCAAAGTTGCTGGCACCCGTGTACCGGTGCGCTTTACCGATCCATCCGGCAACGTCCGGGACATTAGCTATGCCGTTCCGAACAAGAACCAGTGTAAGGAATGCCATGCGCTGTCGGGCAAGGTCGTGCCGATTGGACCAAAGGTTAGAAACCTGTCGCATGACACATTGGATATGCTGCTAAGCAATGACATGCTCGAACAGACGTCTGGCGATCAACCATCGATACCAGATTATGCCGATACAGCCATGCCACTGGAAAACCGTGCCCGCGCCTATCTCGATATTAACTGTGCCCATTGCCACAACAGGCAGGGTTCCGCGAGCAACTCTGGCTTGTATCTAACTTGGGAAGAGCAGTCCGCTGTGCACCTTGGCATTGGCAAGCGTCCGGTCGCGGCAGGGCGTGGCAGCGGTGGTTTTCAGTTTGCAATTGCACCAGGTCAGCCGGATCAGAGCATCATGATGCACCGTCTCAAAAGTCTCGAACCCGGTGTGGCTATGCCGGAAGTGGGGCGGTCCCTAGTCCATGAAGAAGGTGCTGCCTTGCTCAGCGAGTGGATCGCAGAGATGGATTGAGACATGGCCATAGAACGAACAGCACATTGTGATTGTGGTCAGGTGCACATAACTGCCACTGCCGATCCTTATGCTGTTGTGATGTGCCATTGCCGTGCTTGTCAGCGACGTACCGGTTCTCCCTACGGCGTTGGCGCCTATTTTCTCTCCGGTGATTGCGACATTCAAGGTGTCACGAATAGTTATGTCCGCACAGGCGCCAGCGGAGCGGATTTTGAAAACCGCTTTTGTCCGAAATGTGGCACAACGGTTTATTGGTTAACGCCGTTTCATCCCGATGGGTTGGGCATTGCATTCGGGGTTTTTGATGGCGATGACCTTCCTGCACCCGATCGAAGTGTGTGGGAAAGCGAACGACATCACTGGATTGACGTATCCACAAGAGAGCGGTGGTTAGAAGGCCGGACGGGGCCGAAGGTGAAGTCTACCGAATGAGCCTTATTTCGCGCGGGTCCAATTCTGACCCTGACAGAAGAAGGCAATACAACCCTTCATCTTCAGCTTTGATGGAGAGGTAAGACTGACTTCGGAGCGGTAGGTTTTTCCTGTTTTGGGGTCATAAACTTTTCCGCGCCAGATTTTACCATCCGGCTTGAAGCCCGTCAGAATTGCTATGCCGAGCAATTTGCGGCTACGCAGTTTCTTGTTGGGGTTTTCGGTGTCTTTCTGGTTCACGCCATTGGGTGGTGTGACAAGATATTTGTGGATACGACCGCAGACCGTGTTGCCGCATTTGCTAATTTTAACAATCGCGTCGCGATCTTGTGTTACCCAGTTACCATTGATTGAGTCAGCGGCCAACGCCGGTGATGCGGCCCATAAGCCTGCAATCAAAATGGTGGTTTTCGCGATCGGCAATATTTTCATGTGTTACTACTCTATGTTGTTCGTTTTTCAGGCGTTAGAGTCTCTTTCGTTACCGCTGTCTGAACGCGGCGGAAAAGAACCCCTTTTTCGGCCCACAGGATAAACAGAAACGCAGCGATGCCACAAAAGAAAAACCCGATGACGAGCGGCAGGGTGGTGCCGTCAAATTGCAGGCCTATCGCGCCGCCAATTGCGGCGGATATCAACGTCCGGGTAAAATTCTGGAACGAGGAGGCGACGCCGGCATTTTTGCCAAAGGGCTGCATAGCGATGGAACTGAAATTCGCGCCGGTAAAGCCGACCATGCCCATGGATGTGGCGAGCAAAACGACAAACAGCGGCAGCGTAAGCAATCCAGCCAACGTCACCGCCAGATGGACGATCGCGATGACTATAAAGAAGATTAAAGCCGCCTGTGACACGCGGCGTGCTCCAAACCGCATCACGATCCGGCTGTTGATGAAATTGCCAAATGCCATGGCCATGGCATTTACGGCAAAGATGAAAACGAAGATATCGGCTGCATCAAAAGTGTTGAAAAATATCTGTTGCGCCGACGCGATAAAGGCAAATAGCGGCGCCATCATCACACCGCTAGCCAGAACATGGCCAAGCGCATTGCGATGCATGATCACTTGCCGCCAGGAACCGACCACGGAGGACATGTTAATCAGCGTTTTATCGTCAGGATGGAGCGTTTCGGGCAAGCGAATGAGCAACCACAGCAGCGCCAAGGCTCCGAAGGCTGACAGCACGATAAAAATCACCTGCCACGGCGCGAAGACCAGAACAAGCTGGCCCAGCATCGGTGCCATCACTGGCACGGCCATAAAGACCATCATGATGGTCGACATGGTCCGCGCCATCGCGTCGCCTTCGTACCGGTCGCGAATGATGCTGTTGGCAAGCACACCCATGGCGGACGCTGCGAGCCCCTGAATGAACCGCGCTGTAAGCAGAAGATCGTAGCTCTCGCTGAACGCGCAGAGGATACCAAAGCCGACATAAATGGCGGTCGTCACCAAAAGCACCGGTTTCCGGCCATAACGATCCGCTAGCGAGCCATAGAGGATGGAACCAATGGCCATGCCGTAAATATAGGATGTGATGATCCATTGCCGGTCATTCTCGCCCGCTAGGCCGAAATCATCGGAAATCAGCCCCAGCGCCGGCAGCATGATGTCTATAGCAAGCGCGTTAAGCGACATCAGGCTAGCCATCATGAAGATAAGCTCGATCCGGCCGATCGGAAAAGGGAGAGACTTGTTACTCACCGGCGGGCTATGGCAACTAATATTCATCGTGGCTATAGGTGAAAATGCTATAGCCGAGCATATGAACAGGGAGTTTTTCGGGATCGTTGATAAACAAGTCATATTATTGTTTTGGGGCGCTGTGTTGGCGCTGCTTTTTGTCGCTTCGCCCGCCTCTGCGCAATTGCCCACTCCGCCGGTGCCCGGCTGCCAATATGCTTATGGCAATATCTATGGCGGTATTGATGGAGCGCGCGCTGGCGATGCGATGCGGACCTATGACGGAACCAAAATCACATCTCCAGAGCAAATTGCGAGCTATTCCCAAGCCGCCGGTGACAAGACAATATTGATCGAGGGTGGTAATTTCTCGGGTTGGGATTTCACCGGTGTGGAGCTATCGAATATCTGTTTCGTTGAAACCGATCTCAGTCGCTCGGATTGGACAGGAACAAAGGCTCCGGGCCTTGGTTTCATCAGGTCGAATATGAAATCTGCCGGGATGATCGGCGCAAGGATGCAGGATATCCTGATCCGCAGTAGCGTGTTTACCAATGTTGATGCCAAGGCTGCGGATTGGTCTAGCGGTAAACTTGATGGCGGTTGGGACGGCGATGTCGAGGGCCTGAATATCGATGCTGCAAACTTGACCGGGTTTAAATTTGATTGCGGGATTACGATCAGCGACGGCTGCCCGATAGCGCGCAACGGTATAAGCGCGCGAGGTACCAAATTGGCCTTTGCCGACACTAGCAGTTTTGGTTTTTACGACGCCAGTATGACTGGTGCGATTTTGAACCAAACAGTCATTAGTCCGCGCCAGCTGATTGATTTCAAGGACGCGGTCAATATGGGCGCCGTCTTTCTGTCTGGTGGCGATGAAAAGGTGATGGTGCTGCCCGAGACATGGGCCGTGCTGATGGCTTCGGCGCTGGCAGCCGGGGACAATGATGCGCCTTCCTACGATTGTGGCAAAGCGCGCACGGATATCGAGAAAGAAATTTGTGGGGAATATAACAGCGACATGCGGCAATATGACCGGCAAGTAGCCGCGCTGTACAAACTGGCCCGCAAGCAAAATGCTAGTGTGAAGGCCAGTCAAAAAACATGGCTGAAACAACGCGACGCCTGTGCCGCTGAGCAATATCCCACCGATTGCTTGCGCCAGTCTTATGATCAGCGGGTCGGTCAGTTAATCGGGCTTTTAGGAGAGCAAGATTGGTTGAAACCTGGCGAAGAGGCCTTGTTTTTGGAAGAAGTTCTGCCACTGACCGACGACGTCAAACAATCGCAAAGCTATGCGCAGTTGGCGCCGGTACTGGCTGGTGCCGCCCGCTCCAGCCTATTGGTCAAACGCAGTGCGGATGGCAGTTTTGAAGCCTCTGGTGATGCTATCGGGGCCAATGCGCATCTATGCAACCTCAGTGTCAAAGGTCTGCGGTTTGATCGGGCCACTGGCTGGTACAGCATCGCCGAAACCAAAAATGGCGTGACCCGTAACTTCCCGGTTTTACGCCATTATGATGGCCAGATTGAAATTTATAAAAATGGGAAGTTCGCAGGCGATGATGACAGTCCGGCGATGAACTATGTCAGTTGTGGCGCGCGGGCGAGTTTTCCGCCCATGCTTCGTATGGCTGTGTCGGCGAAACTATTGGACCGCTATCGCAGAGATGCTGAAAACTCGCGATGAGTGAGCAGCTCGGCATTCGTAAAATCATCCATATTGATATGGATGCCTTTTTCGCGAGTGTCGAACAGCGCGATCATCCAGAGCTTCGCGGCAAGCCGGTCGCTGTCGGCGGATCGGCTGCACGCGGTGTTGTTGCGGCGGCAAGCTATGAAGCGCGGCAATTTGGTGTGCGCTCCGCCATGCCATCGGTCACCGCGAAACGGCGCTGCCCAGACCTCATTTTCGTCAAACACCGCTTTGATGTTTATCGGGAGGTGTCCCAGCAAATTCGCGCGATATTCCGAACCCATAGCGATCTCGTTGAGCCGCTGTCGCTCGACGAGGCCTATATTGATGTCACACAAGACAAGATGGGCATCAGCAATGCGACGCGGATTGCCGAGATGATCCGGGCGGAGATTAAGGAGCAGACCGGGCTGACCGCTAGTGCCGGAGTGAGCTATAACAAGTTTATCGCCAAGATTGCGTCCGACCAGAATAAGCCGGATGGAATTTGCGTGATCAAACCGCATCAGGGCGCTGATTTTGTTGCGCAGCTGCCGGTGCGGCGGTTCTTTGGTGTGGGGCCAAAGACCGGTGAGCGGATGGCGAAACTTAATATCCACACGGGCGCGGATTTGCGAGCACAGTCAGAGGATTTCCTTCGCCAGCATTTTGGTAAATCAGCAGGCTACCTTTTCCGTGCCTCTCGCGGTGTCGATCACCGCGAGGTCAAACCCAATCGTATCCGTAAGTCGGTCGGCGGTGAACGCACCTATGGCAGCGATCTGGTCAGCGATACGGATCTCGAAGAAGCGATGGAGAAGATTATCGACATCGTCTGGAACAGTATCGAGAAATCCGGCTCGCGAGGGCGGACGGTGACGCTCAAAGCCAAATATGCCGATTTCCGGCAGATTACCCGCTCCAAGTCGCTGGAACGCAATGTCGAAGGCAAGGCCGAGTTTGCCAATATGGGCCGCGAGCTGCTGGCCAGCATCATGCCAGTGGAAAATGGCGTGCGGTTACTGGGTTTGACGCTTGCGAACCTTGAAGGGGTCGAAGAGGCGGACAAGTTATCCGCCTCTCACGATGATGATTTCGAGCAATCGGCGTTTAATTTCTGACTAGAATTTAAACCCGGCTTCAATACCCCAGATGCGCGGTTCGTTGACGAAACCGGTCAGGTTATTGAAGTCGATCGCGCCGACAGCGGACTGATCATTGGTCAGGTTACGGACAAAGCCGGCGAAGTCAAAGCTGTCGGTTTTATAGCCGATGCGCAGACCGCCTTCGAGTTGACCACCGTCTTGAAATTCAACCGATTCATAGAGGAAGAAGTTGATTTTCGAACGGTAGGACCAGTCGGTATAGGCATAGACTTCGCCAGCACCGACCGGAATGCTGTAAGCAGCGGTCCAGTTGGCAATCCAGCGCGGGCTTTGCGGCAGGCTGTTGCCATCGATATTCACGATAGCGGCCGAGAAGGGCGCCGCTGGTGTCACAATCGGGTCGAGCAAAGTACAGAGCGATACATCCGGGAAGGTATCCACCCGAGTTGCTCCACAGGCGGCGGTGGTCAGGCCGTTATCCCGGATCTCGGTGTTGTTATAGCTCAGCCCAGCGGTCAGCAATAACGCTGGAACCGGTTTGAATTCCATGTCCAGTTCGAGGCCGTATCCGCGAACATTATTGGCGTTTATCAAACGGTTGGCATTAACACCGCCGCCGACAGCGGTGAGCTGTGCGTCGTTTAGATTGTACAAGAAACCATTGAGGTTGATCCGGCCGCGACCGTCCAGAACCGTCGCCTTAATACCGGCCTCATAAGATTGGCTGGTTTCGGAATCGCCAATCGTAACGCCGTCTTCCAGCGGTGTCGCTGTTGCTGGCGGGAACAGGATCCGGCCCTGAATGCTTGGCGCGCGATAGCCCTTGGCGACGCGCGCATAGAGGTTGATATCATCGCTTGCCGCGTAGGTGATGCTCGCGTCCCACGTGACATTGTCATCTTCGACTGACCGCGTAACGGTGCCGAGCGGGTTTTGCAGGAAGGTCGGGAATTGCGAATCTTGAGAGCGCACCACGTTATAGTCACGCTCGTCATTATTGTAGCGCAGACCACCGGCAAGGGTCAGTTGATCGGTAATGTCAAAGCTGACCGCACCGAAAATACCGAACGCTTCACTGTCTTGGCGTTGCCGCACAAAGATATTCACGCCGCCCGGCGCGTTGAGTGGATCGCCGAGCGTTGAAAAGTTGGCGCTGTCGATGCGCAGCTTTTCCCGGAAGTAGAAGACACCGCCCTGATAGTTAAACGGGCCATCGCCATTGCTTTCCAAGCGTACCTCTTGGGTAAACTGAGTCAGGAAAGGCACGCTGTCGCGGGTTTCCGCCGTGAATGGGATGTCGCCCGGTCCAAAGAGAGCAGGCGGCAGGAAGTTGGCGCCAAAGCCGCCATCGACATCGCCAACCGACGACGCGTCACCGCCCCAAAAGCTGGTGACAGAGATAAGTGACACGGGGCCCAGATCATGGGAATAGCGCGCCGCGATATTATAGGTTTCGACATCTTGTTCGTTTTGACCGTCGGTGGCGACCTCATCGCGCTCGAAATCATCGTTAATGCCGGACTGGCCGCGGGTAAAGATATTCGCACGGAACACGCGGGCCGTGCCTTCCAGCTCGCGATATTGACCGGTGATCAGCAATTCCTGCTCGTCGGTGGGCGTGAACAGCAACTGGCCGCGAATGGCGAACTCGTCATAGCCTTCAAAGGCATCGGATTCAGGTGCTGACGGGTTCGTATTGTCGACCCAGTCATCCTGACGCTGATAAAGCGCAGAAATGCGAACCGATAATAGGTCATCGGCCAGTGGCAATGTCACTGCACCCTGGGCATTGACCGCATTAAAGCGACCATAGCTGATCTTGCCATAGCCGTTCAGGTCATTACTCGGCTTGACCGAGTCAAATTTGACGATGCCAGCCGGTGTATTGCGGCCAAAGAGCGTCCCTTGAGGCCCGCGCAATACTTCGACACGGTCGAGATCGAAAACCGGGAAGCCTTTGAGGATCGGGTTTTCAAGAACCACATCATCATAGACGAGGCTGACGGGCTGAGCCGCGTTAAAATCGAAATCGGTATTGCCGAGGCCGCGAATATAAAAGCGCGGGAAGGTACGACCGAAAGAGGATTCAACCACAAGGCTGGGCACGCGAGCGGAAAGGGCACGGACGTCCTGACCACCGGCGCCGATTGCGTTCAGCTTGTCATCGCTCAGCGTCGAGATGGAGAGCGGAACGTCCTGGAGATTTTCTTCGCGGCGCTGCGCTGTAACAACAATAGTGCCGAGCTGATCATTATCCGCACCAGCTTCATCTTGCGCCAGTACGGGTTGTGACAGACCGCCTGCGAGCCCAGCAGTTAATAGGGCTCCAGCAAGGGCGGAACGGGAAATAGCAGATACGGATATGCGGCGCATGACGATGATCTCCAGCAATGATATTGGTGTATGGACTCGGAGAGCTTCCCTGTTCCCCGTGCGGCAACCCCTGACCATCATGGCCGCAACGGTCAAGTTTGCACCGGTGTTAGCGGTGGGGATTCTGGGGAATCCTAGGAAACTGTTGCAATTTCGTTACAAAACAGGCGCTGGCGCAATGGTGTCGCTGGTCTCAGAAACTCATTTCGTCATAGACTCGCGATAAATCGCCATTCCATTCGCCATGATAGCGGTCGAGCAGTTGGGCTGCTGGTGATTTGCCCTTGGCGACCACTTCGCGCAGGGGATCGAGAAAGCCGCTTTCATTATCGCCACTGGTGTTGAGACGGCCACGGGCGGTCAGGCCAGCAGAGGCAATTTCCAGTATTTCATGCGCCAGATCGAGTAGCTTGCCGCCGTTCGGAAGGCGCGCGCTTAGGCCTTCTTTCGGCACTGCATTGCGCAGCGCTTCGCGTTCTTCCATGCTCCAGCCTTTGACGCGTTCCCATGCGGCATCCAGCGCGGTCTGGTCATAGAGCAGCCCGACCCAGAAAGCGGGCAGGGCGCAAATCCGGTTCCACGGCCCGCCATCGGCTCCGCGCATTTCGAGGAAGCTTTTCAGGCGGACTTCGGGGAAGGCGGTGGAGAGATGGTCATTCCAGTCGGCGATGGTAGGTTTTTCGCCGGGCAAAACCGATAGCTCCCCTTTCAGGAAATCCCGGAAACTGAGGCCCGCCGCGTTGATATATTTGCCATCGCGAAACACGAAATACATCGGCACGTCGAGCATATATTCGGCATAGCGTTCATAGCCAAAATTCTCGTCAAACACGAAAGGCAGCATGCCGGTGCGATGGGGGTCGGTATCCGACCAGATATGGCTGCGGAAGCTTTCAAAGCCATTGGGCTGGTTTTCGGTAAACGGCGAATTGGCGAACAACGCCGTAGCTAATGGTTGCAGCGCAAGGCCAACACGGAACTTCTGGGCCATGTCGGCTTCGCTGGAATAGTCGAGATTGACTTGAATGGTACAGGTGCGCAGCATCATGTCGAGGCCGAGAGTGCCGACTTTAGGCATATGGTCGAGCATAATCCCATAACGCCCCTTGGGCATGATCGGCAGTTCGGCGCGGGTCTTGTCCGGCCACATGCCCATGCCCAAGAAACCCTTGCCGGTTTTTTCGCCAATGGCTTTCACTTGCGTTAAATGGCGGCCGGTTTCGTTGCATGTCTCGTGGAGATTTTCGAGCGGCGCGCCCGATAATTCTAGCTGTCCGGCGGGCTCGAGGCTGACCGTGCCATCGTCGCCAGCCATCGCGATGACTTTTCCGTTTTCTTCAACCGGCTTCCAGCCAAATTCCTGCAGCGCGAGCAACAGGTCCTTGATTCCGCCGGGCTCATCATAGCTCGGGGCGTGATGGTCGGTGGTACAATAGACGAATTTCTCATGCTCTGTGCCGATGCGCCATTGCTCTTTCGGCTTTTCGCCGCCTTGCATTGGCTCGATAAGCTGGCTGACATTTTCGATCACAGGATCGTTGCTATTTGAAACTTGTCTGGTGCTCATCTTTTGCGTTTAGGCAAGTGTCCGAAATATCGCTAGAAATATTTTATTCTGGCGCGCGAAGAAAAAGAAAGGGATGTGGATTTTTGTTTTACCTCAAGCGCCGGGCGGGCGCATCCGCGCCCTTGGCTTCGCGCCATAAGGCGCGGCGGCCGGTCGGCCTTGCCTCCGCTTCGCGTCGGTTTGGTGGTCCTTCTCAAGGTCGCGCTGATTCGACGCATAGCGTCGGCAAGCGCGACCGCGCCCGGCGCCTGAGGTTAAATAAGGACTCGGTCCAATAAATTCACAGCAACCACTTCACCGCGACAAAGCCGCCGACAAATATTATGCCGCCAACCGTGGTCGCCAGCGCGAAATTTTTGTCGATCCAGTCTTTCATTGGTGCGCCGAACCGGGCGAGCAGCACAGCAACAAGGAAGAAGCGGGCGGACCGCGCAATAATAGCAGCAAAGATGAGCACATAGAGCGGCATGGCGGTGCTGCCCGCGGCGATGGTGATCACCTTGAACGGCAGCGGCGTGAATCCGGCAAGCAAGACGACGAGCCAGCCTTGCTCGTTAAAACTCTCTGCAAACACATCGAACTTGTCCGCTAATCCATAGAAATCGAGGATCGCGATACCAATGGTCTCAAACAGGAAAAAGCCGATCGCATAGCCCAGCATTGCTCCAAGCACCGACGAAACGGTGCAGATAAAGGCATACCAATAGGCTCGTTTCGGTTTTGCCAGACACATTGGCGCGAGCATGACATCGGGCGGAATTGGAAAGAAACTTGACTCTGCAAAGCTGATCCCTGCAAGCCATTTCGTTGCCTGTGGATGGCCGGCTTTATCGAGCATCCATTCGTAAAGTTTTTTGAGCATTTTTTATTTTACCTCAAGCGCCGGGCGGCGACATCCGTCGCCTTGGCTACGCGCCATAAGGCGCGGCGGCCGGTCGGCCTTGCCTCCGCTGCGCGTCGGTTTCGTGATACCCCTCAAGGTCGCGCTGATCCGACGCATCGCGTCGGCAAGCGCGACTGCGCGCCCGAGCTTATGCGAGGATAGCCAAGCGGGCGGATGCCCGCGCCTGGCGCTTGAGGTCTAATATCAATGCCCGGCTGCACCGCTCACATCTTCCATCAATTCCTTGGGTGTTTCCCGCCCATGGTCTGTGCCAGCTGTCCGGTTGCCTTTCGCAAGGGCGAAGACCACGCCCGATAGAGCCAGCAGAGCGACGATATTTGGCAACGTCATCACAGCGTTTGAAATATCGCCCAGTCGCCAGACCAGTTCCAGCGGCGCGAACGAGCCTAGGAAGATGACCAGACACCAAACTACGCGCCACATGAAATGAAGCTTTTTCTCTCCACTGAGCGATGAACCGGGCAGCAGATCATAAAGATAGGTGATCGCGCGCTCGCCGTAATAGCTCCATGTCAGCAATGTCGTGAATACGAACAGGATCAGCGCGACCGAGACAATCAGTGTTCCGATAGGAATGCTGAACACTTCAAACGGGAAGGCGGCGGCATAGGCGCCCGACGTCATGGCAAAGCCGTTGAGATCGGATTGCCAGGCATGTTCGACCACCTGTTTCACGCCATTGGCATCGGTAACGGTGAAATCACCAGCGACAGTGAGCATCACCAAAGCGGTCATCGTGCAGATGACGATGGTATCGATAAAGGTACCCATCATCGCAAAGCGGCCCTGTGCCGCCGGATCATTGGTCTGTGCCACGGCGTGGGCAATCGGGGTTGAACCCTGACCCGCCTCGTTAGAGAACAGCCCGCGCGCGACACCGGCGCGAATGGCGATCATGATCATCGCGCCCAGAAAACCGCCAGCGGCTGCGTCATAACCAAAGGCGCCAGCAAAGATACGAGAGAATGTTTCTGGCAGGTAAGGCAGGTTAATCATCAATGCGACAAAGGCCATCAATAGATAAATGCCAGCCATCCATGGAACGATGGTTTCAGCGACTTTACCAATGGATTTGATACCGCCGATGATGACGGCAAAGACGGCAATAGCAGCGACCGCACCGCCGATCCATTCCTCAACACCGAATAATTCATTGGCGCTGTCGCCAAGGCTGTTGGCCTGAATACCGTTACCGGTGACCAAGGCAGAAAATAGAGCGCCTAGGCAGAAAAGCACCGCCAGCCAAGTCCACTTCGGGCCAAGCCCAATGCTGATATATGTCATAGGACCGCCGCGATAGGTGCCATCCTCGGCCTGTTCACGAAAGCGTACAGCAAGAGAACCCTCGGCAAAAGCAAGCGCCATGCCGAATAGGGCCGTTACCCACATCCAGAAAATCGCGCCGGGCCCGCCCAATGTAATGGCGGTGGCGACGCCGGCGAGATTACCCGTACCGACTTGTCCGGAAAGAGCGGTGGACAGAGCGGCAAAGGGAGATATCTCACCCGCGCCCTTATTGTCAGATTTTTTGAACAGGCCTGCAAGAGCAGGGAATAACCGCCGCAATGGATAGCCGCGCAGACCGATCATGAAATAGATGCCGGCGCCAAGCAAGATGATCACCATCGGCGGGATCGGTTGACCAGCAATGGCAAGAACAGGTTCGCCGTTCCAACTGCCGCCCCAAATAAAGTCTGATACGTTGGTGACGGGTTTAATCGCGGCTTCAAACCCCGAAACTGGCGCTGTACTCACTCAAATTCTCCCCGTTTCGCATGCTTTGATGCTGAAATTTGCTGCGTAATTTAATTACAATCGCAACAGGATTAGCAGCCGAGCCGTTTTTGGCAAATGCTTTTGCCAAACGAGCGCGAAAGCCTATGATAATGTTAGAAAATCAAAACCAATATCATGATTCTTTTCAGATGGAGCAGCGCATATGAGTGACCAAATCAGCAGCCTTTGGGTAAAGAAGGCCGACCTGCCGCAAAGCGAATGGCATAATGTACCAGCCCCGGCACTCGCCGATGGTCAGATATTGCTGGAAATCGAAAAATATGCGCTGACCGCCAATAACATCACTTATGCAGCGGTTGGTGACGGCTTTGGCTATTGGAATTTCTTCCCGACAGGCGATGCGGATTGGGGCATTGTACCGGTCTGGGGCTTTGCCAAAGTGGTTGCGTCGAGCAATGCCGATATTCCGGTTGGCGAGCGGGTCTATGGCTATCTGCCCATGGCCAGCCATCTGGTGGTGTCGCCCGGTAATGTTACGGGTGCCGGTTTTGTCGATAGCGCCGAGCATCGCCAAGGGCTCGCGATCATTTACAATCAATATAATCGGCTGGGCATGGATGCCGGGCAGATGGAGGACGAACGCGCGCTTTATCAGCCTTTGTTCACCACCAGTTTCCTGATCGAAGATATGATGCGCAAGGCCGAATGGCATGGCGCAAAAGCGGTGCTGCTCACCAGCGCGTCTTCCAAAACTGCCTTGGGACTGGCGCTGGTCGCCAAAAACCTGAGCCCCGATATCAAGCGCATTGGCCTGACGTCGGCTGGCAACAAGGCTTTTGTCGAAGCAACCGGGCTTTATGATGACGTACTGACCTATGATGAACTGCCGAGCGCGGATGCGTCGCAGGATATCGTATCTGTCGATTTCGCCGGTAACACCGATCTGCGTACCGCGATCCATGCTCATTGGGATGCCAATCTGAAATATAGTGCTTTGGTGGGCGTGACCCATTATGAAGCGCGCACGGAAGCTGGCGATATGAAAGGCCCGACACCCGTCATGTTTTTCGCGCCAACTGTTGCAGAATCGCTGATGAAAGAAGTCGGTCCCGCGACCTTCCGCGCCATGGTGGACGAACAGTTCGCATCCTTTGTTGCGGCAGCAGCCGGCAATCTTTCAGTCGAACATATGGTTGGGCAGGATAGCTTGCAAAGCGCTTATCTGGAGATGCTGGCCAACAAGGTCGCGCCCAATCGCGGATTGATTTGCGCCTTTGGATAAGCGGGAAAGTCATTGATTATCAGGATGTAACGACAGATAATACACCAAATGGGGTCGCACCTGTTAGGGGATGGGATGAGCAAAGCACCGGTTTCTGCACCAAATCTGGCCCGCCACGCGCTGTTTGACGGCGTGTCGGCTGTGGCGGTTGACGCGCTGGAATCCGTTTCAACCGTAAAGCCGGTGTCCGGCGGAGAGCTGTTGGTCGCGCAGGGTGATGATGCTGATGCGCTCTATTTCGTCGAATCCGGCCGGTTTCGCGTGGTGGTCAACAAGGTCCATATTGTCGCCCATATCGAGGCCGGTGAAGCCATTGGTGAGCTCGCCTTTTTCGCTGGCGGCAAACGCACCGCCGATGTCATTGCGACCCGCGATTCCTCTGTATTGAAAGTCTCGCGCAGTGCGTTTGATAACATTGCACGCACGCACCCTGAATTGACGCAAGCGATGCTGAAACTCGTTTCTGAGCGGCTAGTGGTCGCCACCAGCCGGGCCGGTTCTGTAACCAGCAGCACGCCGCGTGTCATCGCGCTAATCCCCGCCGGAACCAGCCAGTTGCTCGACGGCTTTCTGGCAAGGCTGACACAGGCGTTTGAAGCGGTCGTAGACGCAGACACACCGGTGATCGCGGTGGACCAAGGCACCAATGAAGCCTCTGATGGCGCGGCCTATCAGGCATGGCTGGCCGAGCAAGAAGCCAAGGGCGCCTATATCCTGATCGACGGCAGCGGGTCGGAAAAATGGGGCAATCAAGTCTGCCGCAATGCCGATGCGCTGGTCATGGTGGGCCGCCTCGGTGGTGCCGAACCCGAACCCAATGCGATGGAACAACGGGCGATGCGATGGGTTGCCGCGCCGCAACGAACATTGTTATTGGTGCGGGATAAGGCCGAGAAGACGATCACCAAAAGCGGAGCGTGGATCGACCCTCGAGAGCCGAAATTACACCATCATGTAGCACTCGACAGCGAAGCCGATTTCACCAAGATCGCGCGCTTCCTGACGGGTCGGGCCGTGGGCCTGGTGCTCGCTGGCGGCGGCGCGCTGGGCTGCGCGCATCTCGGTGTTATTCAGGCGCTGAGAGACGCCGATATCCCGATAGACTTTATCGGCGGTGCCAGTGCGGGCGCGGCAATGGGCGGGGCGATTGCACGCGGCATGAGCGTTGAGGAAACCCTCGACCAGATGGAAGCAATGTTCATCAAGGCCAAAGCGATGCGACGGCTCACGCTGCCGCTTTACTCACTGCTCGATCCGACGGTGTTCGATTCCGAGCTGCGGCAGCGCTATGGGACCAAGGACATAGCCGACCAACCGATAAATTTCTTTGGTGTTTCGACCAACCTGTCGACCAACGGCTTGCATGTCCACCGGCGCGGGCCGTTGTGGGAATGCGTCCGCGCGTCGGGCTCTTTGCCGACGATATTGCCGCCGTTTATAGATAGCGACGGCAACATATTGGTCGATGGCGGGGTGCTCGATAATGTGCCGGTCAAGGTCATGCATGATTTGAAAACCGGCCCCAATATCGTCGTGTCGCTCGGTGATCCGGACGAGGTTTGGCGCACCGATGTCGAATATGACGATATCCGGGGTCGCTGGACGTTGATGCGGGATGTTATGCTGCGCCGCAAGCGAGAGGCCGAATTCCCCTCGATTGTCGAAATCATGTCACGGTCGATGGTGGTGGCCAGCCGCATGGCGTCGAAAGAAATGCTGGGCGATGAGGATATTTTGGTTAATCCGCCGATCATCCCCGATATGCAAATACTCGACTGGCATTTGGGCCGTGAACTGGCCGAAATGGCATCCGACTATATTACCAGCCAGGTTATCGAAAGCGCCGGGCTGAAACAGCTTTAACGCGGGCAAGGGCATATCCGGCTTGCTCCTATATGGGAATGTCGAGCATGGCCTCACCGCTAACAACCTCTCAAGCCGTTGATTTTCAATGCGAATGCGGCGCGGTCCAAGGCGGGCTGCAGGAATCTTCACCGCCCAGTGGTCGGCATCTGGCGTGCCATTGCAATGATTGTCAGGCCTTTGCCCATTATCTCGGCAAGGAAAAGAAGATGCTCGATGATCATGCAGGGACGGATTATTATCAGACGGATGCGTCCAAATTCACAATTGCCAAAGGACGGGACCGGCTGGCCTGTGTCACCCTGACCGGCGGATCGTTGCTGCGCTGGTATTGCGCGACTTGCAAAACACCGGTTGCCAACGCGCTGAGTTCCGACCGCTTTGCATTTGTGACATTATACCTGTCGGGCTTTGACCGGGGAAAAGCCAACGCGCTGCTAAAGCAAGATGTCGGACATTTGAGCATAGGATCCGGCGTCGGTGATTTGAGCAAAGTGAAAACAGCGAGCATGACCGCCCTGCTGTGGAAGTTGCTGGTCCGCACCGTGAAAGCGCAGTTTAACCCAGAGTTAAAAAAATCCCCGCTATTTGATGCCACCACCGGCAAGCCGATTGCGGTTCCGATCAAGCTAACGCCCGCAGAACGGTTGGCGATTGATGAGAAAGCCGATATCTATCGCGATGTTTTGGCGGAGGTGAGATAGGCGGTTATGTCGTTCCATAGCGTCGAAGGGTAGGGATGGGGTTCTGCCATCGCGTTCGTCCCATTGAGCTAGATCTAGCGCAGCTTGGGTGTCCGCTATGGGCGCAAAAGCCGACATCAATATATGTCCCTTGCGCTATTCTCCGCTATCGGAAACGGCGGGTATGTGACGCAGCAAATCACCGGGCGTGCAATCCAGATAGTCACAGATTTTAGACAGCGTTTCAAAACGAATCCCTTTGACTTTTCCCGATTTCAGCAACGACAGATTGGCGTCTGTAATGCCGACATGGGCGGCGAGATCTTTGGACTTAACTTTTCGGATGGCGAGCATCACGTCGAGGGTTACTTCTATAGCCATCAGACGATCTGCCTCAATTCTTCCTGAATTTCACGGCCTTCACGCAGCGCTCCAGCAAGCGCGATGAGAACAATACCGATGAGCAAGGTCAGGACATTGAGATCGATCAGGTAGATGAGGAAGTCGATGCTATTTTCAATAATATCCTCCGGTTCGATCAGCATTGGCAACAGAACGTCGAAACATAGAAAAACGAGATATAATAAAATCATAGAACTGCCCATGCGGGACAGCGCGTTTGCGGTACTGTCCAAAAATAATTCACCGCGTTCGGCATGTTTCAAAAACTGATTGATCGACCGGAACAGCAACCAGAATGTTATAACTGCGAAACCACTTATGAAAACTATCGCAACTTGAGCAGCCATATTTAATTTGGGCGCTTCTGATTCAATATCAATCATGTCGATCAGCAGTTCCGTATCTCCCGCCAATGCGGTTGCTGCGGTCAGAATAATGACCAGTCCCACCAGAGAAGTCATAACGGCGGCGAGAATCCGCAAGACTCGATAAAGCCATCGATTCTGAATGAAAGCTTTCTGATTCATAGAAACTACCTTTTGTTTGACAGATATAAATTATTGTATAACAGAAAAAAATATTCATGATTCAGAAAGATTTTAGAGTGTAGCTGGCCATATGCAATCAAAAATATTCATTAAGGAAATGCAGAAATGAAACTCCAGAAAACCGGCACCATCGCAGCATTCGCCTGCGCCAGCCTTGTCCTGAGCGGATGTGCAAACACAGCATCGGGATATCGGCCTATAGTCGACGGCTATGAAGATGAAGCCTATCACGCGGACCTCGCCGATTGTCAGGCGCTCGCAAAGACCAAACGCTATGACAATGGGGATAGTAGAACCTCAGCCCTAGCGGGTGCGGTTGTCGGCGGTGCAGCAGGAGCCATTGAAGATGGATCGGTAGAAGGTGCTGTCGTCGGAGTGCTTTTGGGCGCGCTAATCGGCGGGGCGAGCGGTGCCGCAGAAACCCGAACGGATCGTAAAGATATCGTCATCCGCTGCATGGATGGTCGGGGCCATGCCGTGGTAGGCTGACGCAATGTAAATATCCCCAACGGCCCGATGCACCAGTGATGTAATCACTACCAATCGGTCAGCCGTAAAATCGAAAATTTAACAAACCAATCACCGGGCCATGCTTTCTGGAGAAGGATTTCATGTGCCCAAATTTCCCCAAAATGTCGAGAAAGGACATAATATGAAGAAGACTGTAGTAATTTCCACGATAGCTGTTGCGCTTAGCATTGTAGCAGGAGCATCGACTGCTCATGCACAGGATAGCGAAGAGAATTTCGAAGGCGTAAAAGTCGGCGTGCAGGCGGGCTGGGAACGGCGAAAAATAGATGAAACCTTGTTGCCGGCACCCAATAGTTTGCGACTGAACGACAAAACCAGCGGCATAACTTATGGCGGATTCGCTGGATATGATGCCCAGTTTGACAAGATCGTCTTGGGCGTTGAGGCCGATTTCAGCCCCAACGGCAAAACATTACGTTCCACACTGCCCGGTGGTGGTTCCATTGAACTCGATTCAAAATGGGCCGCAAGCGTTTCGGCCAGAGCCGGGGTTGCTGTAGCGCCCAGATTATTGGCATATGGCCGACTGGGCTATGGCTTCAACCGCTATACCGTTCGCGGATTTGCGGCAGGCAACACCACACCGGTTGCCACCGAAAAAGCGACGGGCGATGGACTCATTTATGGCGGTGGTCTGGAATATGCGGTCAATCGCAACGCGTCTTTCCGTGTCGAATATCGACGCAATGACAATGAAGGCTCTCTCGGCTCCAACCAAGTTCTTGGCGGTTTGACCTTGCGCTTCTAGCTCCCCTGAGAAGCGCTCCTCTGGAGGCTGGGCGATGGCAATTGCCACCCGCTAATCCGTCGCCCGGCCTCAACTTTATCTGACTATAATGATCACGGATTTCAGTAATCATATGCAAACACGAGCATCACGGACCCAAAAATCTCCTGCGATCCAAGAACCTTGGCAGAAGCCCTCTAGTAACCACAACAAGCCGGACACACCCAACTGTTGTTACTGGCTCGTCCGTTTTCTGATCTGGGGAAGCCGAAACTGCTGACACCGTTATTTACGATGTCGCGCTTAGAATCAGAAGCGTCCACCTGCGGGTTAAAACCATCACCAATTCGTCGGCCTTCAAATCAAAAAATAACCAAATAGACACAAAATACTTGACATCGTCACGCTGTTTAGGTACATATCAGGAACATCGAGAAATTGTGATTCGGGCCGAGCGGTTCTGAAGCAAGGCGGTCCCGGCGGGATGGGCCCTGTTTCAGCGCACCGGCCCTTTTTTGTGCCTGCGGTCCTCGTGATCCGGGTCTGAGGATAGATATGGCTGAAACAAATAAAGACCCCCAACCCGATCCCCGCGCCGATCATAATGCCGCCAAGCGTGCCGCTTTTCTGGAGCATTTGGCGATTTCATCAAGCGTCAAGGAATCCATGGCCGTGGCCGATATTGCCAGTTCCACGCTTTATAAATGGAAGAGGAGCGATCTCGATTTCGAGGTCGCCTGGATGAAGGCGCTGGCCGAGGGCTATGCGCTGCTCGAAATGGAAATGCTCGAACGCGCCCGCGCCGGCGTGGAGCGCAAGATTTTCTATCATGGCGAGCATAGAGAGACGGTGCGCGACTATGATCACAAAACGGCGCTGGTCCTTTTGCGTATGCATAAAGAGTCGGTGACCTTGGTGCGCGCGGCGCAAGCAGAATTGGCGGCTGAATCGGCGGCAGAGCCCGAACCCGTGCGCGATACGCTGGATGAGAAGCTCAAAAAAATCAACGTCCGGTTGCGCGCCTTTCGGGAAGAAGAGCGCCGAAAGGATGTCGGATCTAACCATAGAAATGGCGGCGAAGGGAATGTGTGATTGATGGATGATGATGTCCAAACCGTTCACGAGATTCTTGCGCTAAACTTGAAAGAGCAGGGTTTTTTCCTTGGCGAACTCCGCGAAATGGGGACGCAAAACCGCCTTGAATATGAAAATAGCTGGCACTATTGGGCGCGGCCCGAGCAGCTGGCGCCTGTGGGAGACTGGACCGTCTGGCTGGTCATGGCCGGTCGCGGTTTTGGCAAGACTCGCGCAGGCGCAGAATGGGTGCGCAACATTGCCGAGGCTGATGGCAGCGCGCGCTTTGCCCTGATCGGCGCCAATTTTGCGGAGACGCGGATGGTTATGGTCGAGGGCGAGAGCGGCTTGCTGTCGATCGCGCCGCCGAAAAACCGGCCCATTTGGGAACCCTCGTTAAAGCGTCTGCGCTGGAGCAACGGGGCGGAGGCCTATCTCTATTCGGCAGCGGAACCGGAAGGCCTACGTGGGCCCCAGCATAGTCATAGCTGGTGTGATGAGATTGCCAAATGGGCGAACAACAGCGGGCAAGCGCTGGCTGCTTGGGACAATCTGAAAATGGGATTGCGACTGGGCCTCGCGCCGAAAATTGCCGCGACGACAACGCCAAGGCCGGTGGCTCTGGTGCGGGCGTTGGTCAAAGGCGACTATCGGAAGAAGGGCGTGGTGATTAACCAGCCTGTCGAACTCTTCGTCCTGCGGCCCGACCGGATCACGATTGAACCGGATGAAAAGGGCTGGCCCGCCGCCTATGCTTATCGCGCCGGGGAGCATCAGACCCGCTTTGCCGCTCAGGATGCGATGGGGCGGCCCGCGATCATCCACATCAAGGCCTTTCACCCGACCGACGACCACTATGGCCTCGGCTGTCTCGGCGCCGCGGCCAAGGCGGTGGCGGTGCACAATGCGGCGGCGCAGTGGAACAAGGCGTTGCTCGACAATGCCGCGCGGCCATCGGGGGCTTTGGTATTTGATCCCGGACCAGATGGATCGGCTCTGTCGGCGGATCAGTTTGACCGGCTACCCTATCGAAAGCCGGAGACGCTTTGCCGGATGCAGAGGGGCCAGTGGACAATGGCCGCCCGGTGAAGGAGGTCGACGCGCTGGCCGGTGTGACAAGACTGGCTCTGGTCGATTTGCCATTTGCCGTGGATGCATCGATGCAGGTTTCCGATAGTCCAAGGCTTTATGCCGCTGCCGCCGGTGGCCTTGGTTGGCGGCGGGCACAGCTTTTTGCGGTTGGCGCCGATGGCGTCACCACTGATTTGATCGGGGACATATCAGCACCGGCAAGGATCGGCACCGCGCCCGAACCCTTGGGCAGCAGCGGGCCTCATCTCATCGACCGGCAGAGCGCGCTGCTTGTCCAGATGCACAACGGCAACATGCACCTGAACAACGCCGATCACACGCAGCTATTGGCTGGTCAGAATATCGCGGCAATTGGCGGGGAGATTATGCAATTTGGCTCGGCTACGCCGATTGGCGACAACCGCTACATATTGTCGCATTTATTGAGAGGTTTAGGCGGAACCGAACAGGAAATGGACGGCCATTTGGCGGATGAAGATTTTGTTCTGCTGGACGGGGTTGATCTGACAGAAATTGAAGCGCGCCATTATGCGCCGTTTCAACCTATCATGATATCGGTCATGGGCAGGGGAGATGATGTCCCGGTATCCCGTTCGATTGATGAACCGGGCCGGGCGCTCAAACCTTGGTCACCTGTGCATCCTCGCTTTGCGTTCCAACCAAATGGCGATCTTGAAATCCGTTGGACGCGGCGGTCGCGGGCTGGGCTGATGTGGCAGGATCATGTCGAAATCCCGCTAGCCGAAGAAACGGAAAGATACCGTGTGCTGATAGGCGATCAAATCTGGTCAGAACCCGCCGTGCCGGTTGCGATAATTTCGGCGACCGACGTTCAAACCTACAGGGGTCTGGGTGCTTCAAGCCTGTCGGTGGCGATCCGGCAGATCGGCCAGCATCATATTTCAGCCCCCCTGCTTTTCGAGATGGAAATATAAGAACCGCCACCCAGCATTGGCTTGTGTATATTCAAAGGAAAGAAGATGACAATATTAGAAACACCCCGTTTCGCATTGCCTTTACTAAGCGTAGGGCAGGCGCATAAAGAGCTATTCCATAATGACTCTCTGCTATTACTTGATTTCCTAATCCATCCCGTGGTGCAGGCTGTAGTAGATGATCCGTCATCTTTGCTACCAATGGAAGGTGATTGCTGGCTCGTTGGCCCTGCCCCCGTTGCCGACTGGAGTGGCCAGGTAGACCATATTGCCGGCTGGTCGGCTGGCGGATGGCATTTCATTAAGCCGCAGGAATCTATGAGAATTATTCTGCGGAGCGACAAGAGTTCAGCCCTTTATGGTGATGGAGCATGGCAATTTCTGGAGCATGTCAACGCCCCGGCTGGCGGAATGACGATCGATTCAGAGGCGCGAACCGCGATTGATTCGATTCTTGCTGCTTTAAGAACAGCGCAAATTTTACCCGAAATCAACTAAGTGGGTTGTGATTCTATTAGCAATTCGGCCTATTTGCAGCACCTTAGATGCGGTTTTTTGGATTAAATCACGAAAATGGCGACATTTTCGCAACAGTTACGCGATTTGTCGGCTTGCACTGCCATTGGGGACAGGTTACAAAGCGCCGTGAATTCAGAACCTAAATGAGAAGGGGAATATAAATGCGGAAGCTTGCCATAGGATTGGCTCTTGCCTCCACGGCTCTCGCTTCACCTGCTCTGGCCCGTGATGGCCAGTGGTATGTGGGCGTAGAAGGCGGCGCGATGCTGGTTGAAGATATTACATCTGATATCGGTACAAATACCAACGCGTCTGAGGTCGACCACGACACAGGTTATGATTTTGACGGCATCGTAGGTTACGATTTCGGCGGATTTCGTTTGGAAACAGAAGTTGCTTATAAGGCAGCATCTGCTGACCGGCTTCAAGTTGGCGCGCCAGGCGTTCCGGCTACTCCTACCGGTATCGGTGCGCCATTTACCGGTGTAACTGCTATCAACGGTGAAGTTAATGCTTTGAGCTTTATGCTCAACGGCATGCTCGACTTTGGCGACGATGACGGCATTCAAGGTTTCGTCGGCGGCGGTGTTGGTGTTGCTCGTACCGAGATTACCAATATTTTGGCTGGTCCTTATCTTGATGATTCGGACACTGGTTTTGCTTGGCAGGCTATTGCGGGTATCCGCGCGCCATTGAGCGATAGCTGGGACGTAGGTTTGAAATATCGTTTCTTCAACGCTGACAAGATCGATCTTGTTGACCAGGTTGGTAACGATGTAAGCACCCGTTTGCGGACACACTCTGTCTTGGGTAGCTTGATCTACAACTTCGGCGGCGAACCGGATGCACCACCGCCTCCACCGCCTCCACCACCGCCACCGCCTCCACCACCACCACCACCGCCTCCACCGGCGTCAGTGTGTGCACCTGGACCGTATATCGTGTTCTTTGACTGGGATCAGTCAGACATCACACCAGAAGCTGCTACAGTTCTGGACAATGCGGTTACAGCATATGGTGATTGTGGAAATGCTCAGGTTATGTTGGCTGGTAACGCCGATAAATCTGGTTCAGCTAGCTACAATGTTGGCTTGTCACAACGTCGTAACGCTTCGGTTCGGGCTTATCTCGAATCACGCGGTATCAGCGGCGGCGTGATGTCCAGCGAAGCCTTCGGTGAATCGCGTCCTCGCGTTGAAACCGCAGATGGCGTTCGTGAGCCACAAAACCGGAACGTGACCATTCAATATGGTCCTGGTTCAGGAAACTAATAGCTTTCAATAGCGATTTTATGAAAAGGGCTGGTCTTCGGACCGGCCCTTTTTTTGTCTAATCCGTTTTTCAGGAGAAATTGGATAAATCCCTCGAAACCATTGTTCCAAATAATTAGTGCATAAGAGTCTCGCATATTGACCCGACAACGGCGTCCTCAGACGGGGCGGCAATCGGGGAAGAATATGACGCGCTTTTCGATGATAAATCGCAAGGATCGGGGAAATTATAATCCCTGTTACCAGCGTCATCATTTGATACCTCTGCAAGCGGCGTCGATGTCAGATATTCGTGAACCCTTGGACCAGATGGTGCGCGGAGGTTTCGATTTTGACGATTTTGAGAAAAATGGCGTTTTATTGCCCGCTACAGAACAGGTCGCATTTGAAACGGGTCAACCGCTGCACAGAGGTCCCCATCCGCGCTACAATCAATTGGTTATTGATCGCTTATTTCTTATCATCAAACTGTGTGACCGGATCGACAATGAGGTTCAGCGCCAGGCCTTTTTCGTTTGAGAATAGGTCTTTTGCAATCGGTACTTCGCAGAGCTCTAGTGGGCCCTGCGTTGCCTGCTTTGCCGGTATTCCAGCTTAACAAAAACGATCCAAGCCTGTCATCTTCGGCCTTTGCTGAATTGGATAGCTGTGTCGATGCACTCTATATTGCAACACAATGGCCGCCGCTTAGACGAGAGCGTAAGTGATCGTTTTTTAGCTCAACAGACTCTCAAATAATTTTAACCCGTCGGTTCCGCCATGTTTGGGGTCCACTGCGCGTTCGGGGTGCGGCATCATTCCCAGCACGTTCCCTTTTGCGTTCAATATGCCCGCAATATGACGTGCTGATCCGTTTATATTTTCAGTATAGCGAAATGCTACGCGATCATCATCCTCCAGACGATCCAAAGTTTCATTGTCCGCAAAATAGTTGCCGTCATGATGGGCGACTGGAATAGTGACTGCTTCATCACCTTCATATTTCGATGTGAAAGCTGAATTTGACTGCCCCACTGTTAGCGGCACATCTTTGCAGACAAACTCGATATTCTGGTTTCGCATCAAAACGCCCGGCAAAAGCCCGATTTCGGTCAATATCTGAAAGCCGTTGCAGACACCTAGAATTTTGACGCCTTTGTCAGCTGCACCGATGACGGCGTCAATGATGTGAGATCGCGCTGCCATTGCACCGGAACGCAAATAATCACCGTAAGAAAATCCGCCCGGTATCGCTATGATATCAATGTCATCGGGTAAGCTACTGTCACCATGCCAGACCATATGAGGTTTCTTACCGGTCACGGCTTCCAATGCGACGGCCATATCACGATCGCAATTGGAGCCGGGAAAGACGAGCACAGCAGCGTTCATAGTCAGGCTTCTTCTGTCGCTTGGTCGACTAGTTTCTGGATTTCAAAATTTTCGATCACCGTGTTAGCGAGCAATTTCTCACACATTTTTTCGATGTCACTGTCTGTGGTGCCATCATCGACGTCGAGTTCGATGAGCTTACCAGCGCGGACATCATTGACGCCTTTGAAATCGAGATTTTCCAAAGCGTGATGGATGGCTTTTCCCTGCGGGTCGAGGACACCGTTTTTCAGTGTCACAAAAATTCTTATCTTCATGAATCTCGCTTTTCATATGGCAGACCTAATGCGCTATTTCCTATAGCGTGGTCGTCAGAAGGAGCAAGAGATGGTTGCTATGACCGGAGCGCGTGCAAACCGGACTATCGATAGCAATCAGAAAAATTTGGCAAATTTGAAGTTCACGCGATGCCGGTTCATTTGATAAAGGTCATAATTGCTGTCGACGCGCGAGTAGTTATAATCAATCGAAGGCGAGAACCCGAGCACTTTGACCTGACGGCTGCCGATATAAGCACGGGCGAAACTCCGCCAGTCTTTGCGTTTTTCGGTGGAGTAGAATTCGTCGGGTTCGTCGAAAGTTGATCGACTGAGATTTGCCGATACACCCGCATTTAGGCCAAATGGAAGTTCGCCCCCAATGCCCAAGTTTATCCCGTAATTCAGATTTGAATTTGAATCCAAATTGAGCAAATCCCGCCGGGCAAAAACACCGACGGACGCGATTAGTGACTTACCAATGAGATGTTCGTAGGTCGCATTGGCGCCTAATTGCCAACCGTTATAGTTATCGCTGAACTTGGAATTGGTTCTTCTGGTGTCCAGTTCTACCCCGACCCGTTGGCCTTTACTCAGTGCGCTTTGTAAAGCTAACCGTGCGCCATATTCACGTGTTGCGAGCCGCCCTCCGTACCAGCGTTGCTGTCCGACCGCTTGCAGGGAAACACTCGAATAAGAACCGATTCGTAGTTCGGGACCAACAGCGATCTGCGAGATAATATCATCTGCGGCTTTGCCCTTGTAATTTATGAACTTGCTATCGGTATCGAAAACAACCGCGATCTTGTCGGTGGCTTTCAATCGTAAGCCGCCGGAGAAACTACCCGTTTGGCCAATGCCCGATGTTTTCCGTGCATCCTCATTCAACGTTAGGGGCAGTGTCACCGAACCAAAATTCACATCAATTGTCTCAGCGCTGGTCGCATTATTAATGTTGGTGTCGGGCGCAAATCCAAAATCAAAACTGAAGCGCCACACGCGCTGATCCCGCAATATGCTGCGAGTATTGCGGATTGTGCGGGAAATTTCATCAGGTAAATTGTCATCATTCTGGGCAAGCCGGAAATGATAGTCAGCGGCGGATTCTTTCCCGCTCATCAAATAGGCGCGTGCCAATTCCAAACGAACTCTGGTTTGGCCCGGACTGTCTTCTAGAATTCCACGGAAGTTTGAGATAGCTCCCTTAAGGTCACCGGTTTCCACAGCGATAAATCCAGCAAGAAACTGCTGTTGCATTTTGAGGTCCGGCACATGACGCAGCGCTTCAACAAGTGGAAGGGCCGTCTGATACTGTTTTTGCAGAACTAGCTGTTCGGCTTTCGCTAACATTTGCTTGGGTGTTACGCGCACCTCGCACCGTCCGGCCCCGTCACAATCCGGTTGAACGAACCGGACCATTGGTGCAGCATCAGCGTCCTCTGATATTTCTGCGTTGGCGGGTACGGCGAGTAGAGCCGCCATGCAAATACCAGATATCAGTCCGATTTTTACCGGTAAACTAGCTAGTTCCACAGGAAATCCCTATTGTCTTCCGGTGAAGGCACCCATGATGTCAACGCGTTCATCCGGCACACCGCCAACGATCCGGAACCCGCCACCGACTTCATCGGCGGCTGGTCCGAAGAAGGCGCCGTCGATGCTGGATCCGCTTAAGTAACGTTGATCGAGTACGACATCACCATTGGGAGCATTGAATGAAGCGCTGTTAAAGGCGCCACGAAAACCGCCATATCTCGCAAAATCAATGGTGCCGCTGCCTGATGCAACAAAGGTCGATCCGCCAGCTATTGTGTGAGTCGTGCCAGCTCCTTCATAAAACTGCGGATTAGACACCGTACCTGTCAAATCAAGGCTGAAAGTATTCGCGCCAAAATCAACACTGGTTGATGCCCTTCCTTCAATCCATTGAAAGAAGCTTGGCTTTAAAACATTGTCGAGATCGTCATTGAATACCATGGTTGCGATCATTGGGCCGCTAAAGCTGCCGGTCCCGGTTGTTGGAACTACATCGGTTGGTGTGATCTCACCAAAGGCAAACGCACCGCGATCTAATCTATAGGTTTCTTCAATGGCGCCATCGGCTCGGGTTGCAGTATAGCGGTTGCGAACGAAACCGGCCAAGGAGACATATTGAGTCTCAGTGCCTGGGAGCTGATAGAATAATGTTGTCAGTTCGCCGCTACCGGTATCCACATCCGCATCCAGAACAAAATCCAGCTCGGGTGCGCGGTTGGGAGCAATGGAGCCACCTGTGGCCGATCCATTTTCTAGATACCGTATGCCGGGTGTCGTAAAATTCTCGACCCCCTTTTGTGGTTCTATATTACCACCAAAATCTGTTCGATGGAGAGGGTCTTGATAGTTAGTCGATGTGCTGACGGTAGCCAGGGGATCGACATAGGAAAATGAAAATTCTGCACTCCGCGGATCAAAAGTTATGCTGATTCCGCTGTTGCGCACTGTTGAGGCGTTGCTGTTGTAAAGCTGCCCACCGTCGTTTAGTTCCAGATGTTGGCTTGCGCCAATGCCGCTGTAAGTCTTGACGTCCGAGGGATCGACAAATGAATGCGGGTTTCCGCTTTGCCCGCTCCCACCACCGGAGCCAGTGCCTACGCCACCAGGTGCGGCACTACCCGCAGATTGGGGGCCTGCACCGCCGCAAGCGGCAAGCATTGTTGTACTGGCTAACAAGATCAAAAGGCGCATCGGACAAATTCCTCACATGAGTTCCACATGAGGGCGGTGCTATCAGTCTAATGGTTAAATTCGCGTAAACCATCGCGGTGTTTTATAGGTGATTTTGCCGCCCCCTGAGGAGCGATATGTGCCATATCACCTAACAATAGCCCCAAAAAACATGGTTACTTTCCGCGCTTTTTCCGTTCACTATCCAGATCGAGTACTTCGCTGATGCCGCCTTCGGGGAATAATCCCATGCGACGGGCAACTTCTTGATATGCCTCGGCTTCCCCGCCAAGGTCGCGGCGGAAACGGTCTTTATCGAGCTTTTCATTGGTCTCGATATCCCACAGCCGGCAACCGTCCGGGCTGATTTCGTCCGCCAAAATGATGCGCGAAAAATCACCATCAAAAAGCCGGCCAAATTCGAGTTTGAAATCGACCAATTTTATTCCGATGCCAGCAAACATACCGGCCATGAAATCATTGATTCGGATTGCCATGGCGGAAATATCTTGCATTTCCTCCTGTGTGGCCCAGCCGAAGCAGGCAATATGTTCTTCAGCTACCAAAGGGTCGCCTAGGGCGTCGTCTTTGTAGCAATATTCCAGCAATGTATGAGGCAACGGCGTGCCTTCTTCGATGCCCAAACGTTTGCTCAGCGAGCCCGCGGCAACATTGCGAACGATGACTTCAATCGGAACGATTTCGACCTGTTTTACCAGTTGCTCGCGCATGTTCAGGCGGCGGATGAAATGGCTGGGTATGCCGATATGACCGAGCAACGTAAAAATATGCTCGCTTATGCGATTGTTGATCACGCCCTTGCCGTTAATCGTGCCTTTCTTCTCCGCATTGAAAGCGGTCGCATCATCTTTGAAATATTGGATGATCGTGCCAGGCTCGGGTCCTTCATAAAGGATTTTGGCCTTGCCTTCGTAAATTTGGCGACGACGGGACATAATGGATTCCTATTCGTAGGAAGAAGCATCAAAAACCAAGCCCCGATTGTGCGAATCAAACGAACTCGGACAGATCGGGGCAACGTTTTCTCTCTATAAGCCAAAGCAGATGGCGGTGCAATCAATCCTCTGCTGGTGTGGCTGGTTCCAGTTTTCGGCCCCAGAAGCTGCGATCTGCGCTCTTGAATCGGCGGCGCAGATAAATGGCGAGGGCGAGGAGCAATATCCACGGCAAAAGAACAGCGATAAAGGTAATCGCCGCGCCCACTGAATATCCCAAGGTCGATGCGACGCCGCCAAAGGCTTCGCGGATTGGGCGCGTGAAGCCGCCGGAACCCGGTGCGCCGGACTGATAGTTGATCATCACGGTGCTATAGGAAACGCGCCCGCGCATTTCTTTGAGCCAGCTGCGTGCTTGGTCAATTTCTTCATTCACGTCGGTGACCGCGCGTTCGGCTTCAACCAGCTCTGCCACCGTCCCCTTGCGCGTACGCAGCAATTCGGTCAGGCGCTGGGATAGCAACACCCGGCTGCGCAGGCGTGCCTCGGTATCGACAATTTTCTTGGACAGGTCTTCGCCGGAAATGGACGCCGCGATCTGACTGCCACCGCTTTGATCCACGGCCTCGGCGAGCTGTTCGCCAAACACGCGTGCCTTAGGGGCAGTGACTTCCAGATGGAGGCGACCATTGGCATAATCGCCTTCGCCACCGCTGTTGGACATGTTGAGCACGCGGCAGCCGTTGGCAGGCATTTGGTTGCACAAGATGATGTGCTGCTGCTGGGCTTTTGGAATTTCTGAGGCAGGGAGCCGGAAGCCATAATCATAGCTATAAGCGATCTGGGCTTGGCTGACCGGAATTTCGGTTGTGCTTTTGCCTTCTGCGGGCGCAGCCAATGCTGCCCGTTCCGCTCCACTGCTGACGTCGGAGGCTGGCTCCACCATCTCGGCTTCTGCCATGTCATAATCAGCGGCGGTTTGACTGCCATCAGCGCAGGCAGTCAGACTCAAAATCGCAACGGTTGTAAATAAGGTCTTGCGCATTTGTATATATCCTCTCCAAGTTGAGGGTCGCAGAGTTGATGTGATACTATAACGTGGAAAACGATAAAGCACTTTTTTGATCAGGCTTTGAAAGGAAAGACTTTTGACCAAATATGCCACTATCGATGAGGTCATGGAAACGCTTTATGAATGCATATCCGGACCGCCGGGTGGACAGGATTGGGAACGCGACCGCGAAATTTATCATCCCAAAGCGCTGATCAATCGGACGCGTATTGTTGATGGCGAGCCGATTATCTTTCCCTTCACCTATGACGAATTTGTCGAAGCGACGATCCCGTTGCTCGAAGGGCGTTCGTTCTACGAGATTGAAATCGGCCGCAAAACGGATGTGTTCGGACAGATTGCCCATGTCTATTCCACCTATGAAGCGCGCGAGACGCCGGGTCATCCGGACATCCAGTTTCGCGGGGTCAATATGGTGCATTTGTGGAACGACGGTGCCCGCTGGTGGATCATGGCGATGATCTGGGACAATGAACGCGAAGGTGTGAATTTGCCTAAAGAGTGGCTCAGCAAATAATCCCACTACACAGCACGAATCCACCCTGCTATCGCATCTTCCATGAGTGATGTAACCGACCCGCCCGAAGCGGCACCCGAAGATGAATTTGATGCGATAGTTGACGCCCCGTTTGATGCGGCGCTGTCGGAGCGTTACCTGATTTACGCGATGTCGACGATTACCGCGCGGTCATTGCCCGACTTGCGCGATGGCCTGAAACCGGTGCATCGGCGCCTTTTATGGGCGATGCGGCTGCTAAAGCTCGATCCGTCACAGGGCTACAAGAAATGCGCGCGCGTTGTTGGCGATGTCATCGGTAAATATCACCCCCATGGCGACCAGTCCGTTTATGACGCGATGGTCCGCCTCGCCCAGAGTTTTGCAATGCGCTATCCGCTGGTCGATGGGCAGGGGAATTTCGGCAATATCGACGGCGATAATGCTGCGGCTTATCGGTATACCGAAGCGCGGCTGACTCGCACGGCGATCGAGCTGATGCACGGGCTCGATGAAGGCACGGTTGATTTCAAACCCACTTATAATGGTGAAGACGAAGAGCCGGAAGTCATGCCCGGCCTGTTCCCGAATCTGCTCGCCAACGGTGCCAGTGGCATTGCGGTGGGCATGGCGACCAGCATACCGTCGCATAATGTCCACGAAATTATCGATGCGGCGAGTCTGCTGATAGATAGTCCCAAGGCAGAGCATGCCGAGATTATGGCAATTATCAAGGGGCCTGATCTTGCGACCGGCGGTACGTTGGTTGATCCGAAATCCGTTATTGACGCAGCCTATGAAAGCGGGCGCGGCGCGATGCGCGTGCGGGCCAAGTGGGAAAAAGAAGACGCCGAAGGGCGCGGCGCGTGGCAGATTGTCGTCACCGAAATTCCTTATCAGGTGCAAAAGGGCAAGCTGATCGAACAGATTGCCCAGATCATCGCTGATAAAAAACTACCCATTCTTGCCGATATCCGCGACGAGTCCGATGAACAGGTGCGCATTGTACTTGAACCCAAAAGTCGCGCGGTGGATCCCGACGATCTGATGAACGCATTGTTCCGGATGAGCGATCTGGAAAATCGTTTCTCGCTGAACATGAATGTGCTCGACAAGGACCGTGTGCCCAAAGTCATGGGCATTGGTGAAGTCCTGAAACACTGGATTGTCCATCAGATCGAAGTGCTGGTGCGCCGCTCGCAGCACCGCATGGACAAGATTGATGCGCGGTTGGAACTGCTTGAAGGCTATATCATTGCCTATCTCAATCTCGACCGCGTGATCGAGATTATCCGCAATAATGACGAGCCGAAACCGATGCTGATGGAGGAGTTTAAGCTCACCGACCGGCAGGCCGAAGCAATCCTCAACATGCGGCTGCGGTCTTTGCGCAAGCTGGAAGAAATGGAATTGCGGACCGAGCGGGACAAGCTGCTCGAAGAACGCGAGGGGCTGGCGAAACTGATCGAAAGCCCGGCGCGGCAGAAAACGCGGTTAAAAAAAGACCTCGCGGCCATGCGCAAACTTTATGCCGAGGACACGGAGCTGGGTGCCCGTCGCACGATGCTGATCGAAGCTGCTCCAGCACGCGAAATTTCGCTCGAAGCCTTTATCGAGAAAGAGCCGGTTACCGTCATCATGTCGCAACGCGGTTGGATCAAGGCGATGAAAGGCCATGCTGACCTCAGCGCGCCTGATAGCTTCAAATTCAAGGAAGGCGACGGCCCGAAATTCGCCTTTCACGCGCAGACCACGGACAAGCTGCTCATGTGCTGTGACAATGGGCGTTTCTATACATTGGGCGCGGACAAATTGCCTGGCGCCCGCGGTTTTGGAGAGCCCGTCGCCTCGATGGTCGATATGGACCCGGGCGCGGAGCCTATTTCCATGACGGTCGCGGATATGAAAGCCAAATTGCTGATTGCGTCGTCATGGGGGCGGGGTTTCGTCACCAATATCGCCGATGTGGTCGCGGAAACCAAAAAAGGCCGTCAGGTCGTGAATCTGAAAGGTGATGCCAGATTGCTGGTCGTGCGTCCGGTTCCAGAAGGCGCTGACCATGTCGCGGCGATTGGTGACAACCGCAAACTGGTCGTCTTCGCATTGTCCGAAATGCCGGAAATGGCAAAGGGACAAGGCGTGATGCTGCAACGCTATAAAGACGGCGGGCTGTCCGACGCGACGGTGTTCAAACTCGAAGAGGGTTTGAGCTGGGCCATGGGTGGCGACAGCGGCCGGACGCGGACGGAGCATGATCTGACCATGTGGCGGGTCGCGCGCGGCGCGGCTGGACGCTTGCCGCCGACAGGTTTTCCTAAAACGGGCAAGTTTGATTGAGCACCAGCGGCGATAGCGTCCGCTAGGCGCAAAAGCGGACATTAGACACACGCTTTGCCGGTCGTTAGTGTCGGCGTCCACAAGCGGGAGAATTGTTTTGAGCATTCCAGAAGTACGTGTGGCGAAAGCCGGTGAGCGTTCAAAAATGATAAATAGCTTGGTGCTTGGCTTTGCAATCGATCCAATTGCACGGTGGCTCCAGCCGGATGCAAGTACATATCTAGCTGGGATGGGACCATTTTTTGATGCCTTTGGCGGAAGGGCTTTTGATCATGGTAGTGCTTTTATTGCGAACGATGGCCAGGCCGCAGCACTTTGGCTTCCACCCGCCGTCGAGCCAGATGAAGAGGCGATGCATGCGGCAATGGGAGATTCGATCGATCCATCGCGTGGCGAGGATTTTGGAAAAATGATGGAACAAGTCGGTGAATGCCATCCCGATGAACCTCATTGGTATCTGCCGGTAATAGCTGCAGACCCTGCATATATTGGAAGAGGACTGGGCGGTGAACTGATGAAACATGCGTTGCGGCGTGTCGATGAAGATGGCGTGCCTGCCTATCTTGAATCATCCAATCCGCTCAACATATCACTTTATGAACGCCATGGATTTGAAGTGATGGCAGAGATAACAGTCGGAGCCTCTCCAGTCATGACACCGATGGTTAGGGCTGCGCGCTAACTTTTGATGTAACAGGGCTAAGCGTCGCGAGCGACCCAAACTGATTGTTTTGAGTTGCTAGTAGCGAAGCTTTTAATGTCCGCTTTCGGGATGTTGCGGAACCAACATTTAAAATTTCACTATTTGCATGACTGAAGAATTCAGCATTCCAGTTATTTTTTCATGTACCATAATACATTCACAATCAGCCATTTTCCGTCAAAATTCCCCATATGGAAATAATCGACAAACCAAGGCGTTTCCAATCGTACCGAGGCAGCATTGCCGGTCACATCGAGAATTTTGCAGATGCGGTCCCATTTATCGACAGGTGTTTTGAGAGCGCCGCGCTTGGTCAGAGAAACAAGCTCTTCTTTGCTCATCCGCCGCAGTCCGAATTTTTCGTACTGCTGATCTCCAACGACTGCACGTTTGGCGAGGTCGGGGTGCAGGGAGCGTGCCACGCGATCAGGGTCTCCTTCAAGCTGGCCGTCAACATAATCGTGACAGGTCGCATCAATGGCGGCTAGCGTCGCCGCATCTGAGCCACTTGGCTGACTTGCAGCCGCAGCTGTTGCGATAACAATTGGAATGAATTCCATGATCTGACCTTTCCTCTGAATTTATGTTAACGGTCTCAGCCCTCATCCTTCTTCTGAAACGCCGGAAACTCAGCGCAGGCGTCATAGTCTGCCTTGATCATCATATGGCGATAATCAATACCGGCCGCAAATTCGGGATGGGTGAAAATATACAGGCGGTCTTCTTCAACGCACCGCGCGGTCCATTCCGCGACATCGGCGGGGTCCAGTCCGCCATCGATCACCGCCTCCATTGCTTTGAACTGCGGATCGCTCTCGTCGCGTCCTCCCGTCGGCTTGTCTAAGGCGCTGCGATGAATATTGGTTTTGACCCATGCCGGGCAAAGAACGCTGACGCCGATATTGCTGGGCGCTAGTTCCTGCTTCAAGGCTTCAGAATAGCCGACAACTGCGAATTTGGTCGCGTGATAGGGGGCCATTCCGGCGGCTGCACCGTGACCTGCCATCGATGCGGTGTTGATGAAATAACCACCTTCGCCGTGACTTTGGATTAAGGGCGTGAATATTTCTACGCCATGAGCGACGCCAATCAGGTTGATATCGACGATCCAGCGCCAGTCTTCCATGGCGATTTCGCCAGGGGCGCCGCCTAATGCGACGCCAGCATTGTTGACAACAATATGAACTTTGCCGAACCGATCAATTGTCGCCTTAGCCGCGGCACGAACCTGCGCCTCGTCTGCGACATCGCATAGGACGGTATCAACTTCCGCGCCGCTGGCGGTTAAGGCGGCTGCGGCCTCGTCCAGTTTATCCTGATTGATATCAGCCAACATGATCTTTGCGCCTCTTCCAGCCAGAGCGCCTGCTATGGCAAAGCCAATGCCCGCTGCGCCGCCTGTGATAAAGCTGACCATGTCCTTTTTGATTTCCATAAACGTGTCCTTTTGTAATCGGCGCTGCAATAAGTCTCGGCGCTAATGGCGTTTTACAGTAGCGCTTGCAAGCGCGCGTACGCGATCTTCATCGGGAAAACCTTCGGCAATCCAAGCGGCTTCGACGACCTTCAAGCTCTCGGCCACAATCGGCCCAGCCTTAAGACCCATGGCTATCAAGTCGCCACCGGTTATCGGGAAGACAGGTTTGATCCAACCCTCGAGTTTGGAAAGGCTGGCCTGCAGTTCATCATCTGCTGCAAAAAGTAACGCGATGTCCCGCGCCGCGTCGACACCATGGCGATAGGCGATGGCGGGGATATCCGCCGCAACCGGTTCCAACACCGTCAAACGGTTTGCTACTGCGCGGCGCAGTTTCTTCGAAAACCGCAGGCCAGTGACAATCTCCGCCGTCTTGTCCATGTCCTTGGGTAGCAATCCAACGAGGCGCCGAACCGGATTAGGGGCAATATCATGGGCTTCTTCACGCAGGATCAATCCAGCCAATATCTGTCCGGCATCAGGATCAATGTCCGCTACGATATTGGCAAAGACATCCGCCTGTATCATCTCTTGAACAGCATAGACCGGATCAGCTGCGCCGAGTAGTTTCATCAACTCATCGGCCACCCGCTCGCGTGATAATTTGGACAGCTCTGGTGCTGCTTTTCGGCAGGCGTCAAACGTCCGCTGATCGACAGCATGCTGTCCGAAGCGGGCAAGAAATCGAAAATAGCGCATGATCCGCAGATGATCCTCGGCAATCCGCTGATCTGCGGACCCGATGAAACGGATATGGCGTTTTTCCAGATCGGCCAAACCATCGAAATAGTCGTAAACCTCCAGTGTTTCTGGATTTGCAAATAGCGCATTGATGGTAAAATCCCTCCGCGCAGCATCTTCTTTCCAGTCATCGCTAAAGGCGACGGTTGCACGCCGTCCGTCGGTCGATACATCCCTACGCAGGGTTGTGATTTCGACATGCCCGTCCGGCGTGACGGCGGTAACAGTACCGTGTTCAATGCCTGTAGGAATAACATTGATGCCTGCGTCTTTCAGCCGGGTCATAACGTCTTCGGGTTTCAGGATTGTCGCGAGATCAATATCTGCGACAGGAAGGCCCAGCAAAGTGTCCCGCACCGCGCCCCCGACAAAGCGGACCATGCCATGTTCGCCATCCAGCGCCGCGATCACTTTTTTCAGCGATTGCCGCTGGTGCCATTGTGCTTCGGGTAATTTCATAGCCAGTCCAGCCGCTTCGACAGGTTTACCAATATCCCGGCAGTAATCCCCCAGATCCGACGATCCTGCCAGTTAATCTGATAATATTCCCGCTTTGCGCCGCGCCATTCCCCAACATGGGCGTTCTGGTTTTTTGGGTCGAGGACAAAATCAAGCGGCGCTTCAAACCAGTCGTCCACCTCTTCCGGACAAGGGACAAGCGGCAAGTCGGGCGGGATCACGCCCACTATCGGCTGGATATTAAAACCGCTGCCGGAATGATAGCGGTCGGTCGGACCGATTATGTCAACCAGCTTTGGGTCAAGACTGACTTCCTCTTCAGCCTCCCGCAAAGCGGCATGGACCGCGTCCCTGTCTTCAGGATCAATTTTGCCGCCGGGAAAGGCGACTTGTCCGGGGTGGCTCCGCATATAATCGGGGCGCTGGACCAAAATGACACCGGGCTTTGGCCGATCTGTGATCGCAATCAACACCGCTGCGCTGCGCAAGCTATCAAGATCTTTGATAAAATCACGTTCGTCCGACAGCGCATGATCGAGGTCATTTTCATGACCATCGCGCAGGGCTTGTGACAGCCTTGTTCTCAGGTTGCGCGCGCCGGTCATTCGGGCCGGTCAATCGGGAAAAAGGCGCCGTTGCTCCATAAACCAAACGGCTCAAGATCGTCGGTCAGCGCATATTCCGCTAGCTGATAATAAACCGGCCGCGCCAATAGGGCCTCCAGACCGCCGCGGACATGGAGATAGGGACGCGCTTGATTGTCGTTTTTGGCTTTATCAGTCGTGTGGCTGGTTCTGGGGAAGCTCAGCTTATGCCAATCATCGGCCATGACCAGATGATCTGTATTTAAACGGAAACCCAGTTTGCGATCGACGCCTTCGCCTTCACTCTCGACCTCCACGGCGATAAATGGCGCGTCTTCGACCTGAATATGGAGTTTCTGATAAGGCGTGACCAAGGCATAGCTATTGTCCTTTTCCTGACGCAGCAAAGTGGAAAAGGCGCGGACCATCGCGGGACGGTTTATCGGTGATCCTTGATGATACCAAGTGCCGTCCACCGCGATCCGCATCTCACTGTCACCGGTTTCCTCTGGTTCCCATTGCTCGACCGGCGGCAATTTCTGCGCCTCGACCATTTCGGCAATTTCAGAGAGGGAGAGAGACGCGAATTCGGGTGGCGGTGTGTAAGGCATGATGATTGCCTATTGCGAATAACCGGACCTGTAAAGCATCGCTAAAACTGTTAGAAGTTTAGGCGGCCGGCTTCTGCTCTGTTTCTGGTTTTCTCCAAGGCCCCAATTTACCCTTTTCAGGCAATGTGGCCTCTTTCGGCGCGCGCACCAGCAGCCGTTCCGGATCCCATGGTCCTGGCAGTGTCCAACCGCCCGTACGTTCGGGTGAGAAATCGAAGAAGCGGTCATAATAAGAAGGATCGCCGATCATCACGAGCGGCAGGCTTTCGTCCTGCTGCAATTCTTTTAGCAGACCTTTTAACAATGCTTGACCGACACCCTGACTTTGACAATCGGGATAGACCGCGACGGGCCCGACCATGATCATCGGATGCATTTTTCCGGTCTCGTCAGTCAACGCCACTGGCCAGCATTGCAGCGAACCCAGTAGCTCATTTTCCGCCATATCCACCGCTGCGACGCTCAAACCCTCTAGCATGTCCATGCCTTCGCGGACTTTATAGGCTGTGCGCTCAACGCGGCGCTTGCCAAAAGCAGCATCAAGCAAGCCTTCGACCACAGCCGGTTCAATTTCAGCAAGAGGAATGATCGTCGTCAAAATTTAAGTCCAGTTCAGTGGGATCTTTAAGAAGCAGCGCGTTTAACGTTATTGCAGCGCGCTGTCGAGCATCGCAGTATAGGCAGTAAAATCAGTGATGCGGTGTTGATTGCACTATGGCGTCGCCGCGTCTAAAAGGCTGTAATCAAACGGGAGTAACGCGCGTGAATAATCAACAGGACCAGCAACCACAGGTCGACCAAGCTGCTGCTGACGATGGCGGATCAGTAACGGGAAAGCTGTCGACACTCCGCAAAGATCCAAAAGGTTGGGCCGTGTTCGTGCTGGCTATTGCCGCGGTTGTCGTGTTTTTTGGCGCGGCGTTTGGCTCCGGTGTCGGTCTTTGGGGTTGGCAGGCGGGTCTTGGCGCTTTGCCCTGGACGGGTCTGGTGGCATTGGTCGCTCTGATTGTTGCCATTGTCGGAATTATTTTGGATCGGCGCAAAGATCGCAAGACGCGCTGGCCGCTCCTTGGCATCGGTACGCTGGTCTCGCTTGGTTTCATTGGCTATCTGGCAAGCTATGCGATGACGATTGCCTCGCTCCCCGCGATCCACGATGTAACAACCGATCTGGCCGATACGCCGCAATTTTCTGCTTTGACATTACGGGCCGACAATTGGGACAATATTCCCGGTGCTGACGATGGCGAGATGCGCGGTATGAACCCGCGCCAGCGCTGGGCGACACTGCATCAGGATGCCTATCCAGACATTCGTTCTGTCCGTATCGATCAACCAGTCGCTGAGGTTATGGAAAAAGCTAAGCGTTTGGCCGAAGATCGCGGATGGGAAATCGCCAATGTCGATCCCGCATCCGGTCATTTGGAGGCTACGGCTACAATTTCCCTGTTCCGGTTCAAAGATGATGTGGTGATCCGCGCCCGCGCAGCAGAAAATGGTGCAGCCAGCATCATCGACATGCGTTCAGTATCACGGGTTGGTGTCCATGATCTTGGTGCCAATGCCAAACGGGTGCGTCAGTTTTTGAGTGATCTGTCGGGAACAACAACCGCAGCGTCTTAAATAGCAGCCTCTTAAGTCGGCGTTATTTGATAGGCGTCAGTTTTAACAGTCTGCCATCTTCGCCGTCTTCAAGCACCCACAGGGCGCCTTCGGGGCCCTGTTCGACTTCGCGAATCCGAGCATCCATCGCATAGCGTTCGGCTTCTTGAGCTGTCTCACCGTCAAATGATACGCGAATAATTGCCTCGCTGGCCAGTCCACCGATAAAGGCGCTTCCTTTCCACGCAGGGAAGCTATCGCCGGAGTAAAAGATCATTCCTGAAGGCGCAATGGTCGGGACCCAAGCTACTTTTGGTGCCGCAAATTCCGGACGGGTGTCGTGGTTTGGGATCTTCTTGCCATCATAATGATCGCCTTCGGAGACGATTGGATAGCCATAATTGGCTTTGGACTGGACGAGGTTCAGCTCGTCACCATCCTTCGGTCCCATTTCCTGGTTCCAAAGCCTTCCTTCGCCGTCAAAAGCCATGCCGAGGATATTGCGGTGACCCAAGGACCAGATTTCCGGAAGTACACCCTCTTGGCCTACAAATGGATTGTCTTCCGGCACGCTGCCGTCCGGGTATAGCCGTACGATTTTGCCAAGGTTTCCGGTCATATCCTGTGACGGGTCAAATTTCTGGCGTTCGCCGGATCCGATGAACAGATATTTGCCATCAGGGGAAAAGACCATGCGGTGGGAATAATGACCGCGTCCGGTTACCTTTGGATTTTGCGTCCAGATCGTCTTAAGATTAGAAAGCGCCGGTGCTTCGGCTTCTACGCCCGGTTCATTCGGAGCCAAAGACAAGTCTGCATGCGCGACAACGGCGCCTCTTGTATCATCTTCACCAGCTTCAACCCAGCTCAGATAGATGCGCCCGCTGGTGGCAAAATCGGGGGATAGCACGACATCACCAAATCCGCCTTGCCCGCCATAATCCACTTCCGGGATATTGAATATCGGGGTTTTTTCACCTTTCTGGTCAACCAGAAATAAATCACCCTTTTTCTCGGTTACCAGCATCCGCCCATCAGGCAGGAACGTCATTGCCCATGGTTCATCAAAACTGGCTATTTCCGCCTTTTCAAAAGGTTTGCGATCAACTGGGGAGATATCGGTCGACGCTTGCGCTTCTTCAGAACCGCTTTGTGTGGCCTGCGCATCGTCACCATTGCTGCATGCGATTAGGACGATAGACAGTCCGGTCGCCAGTGTAAGATTTCTCATTTTTGTTCCCATGATCATTTAGATGTTGATCCAATAAGTTGCTGACAGTTGAATTCCCAAAAATATAACGGATTACTCTGATAATTCATAGAATATTCGGGCGTGAAGGCCGATGTTCACGGGTTACTTACCATTTCTGGTTAAAGCGCTGAACCATGTTCGCAAGAAAGTCAGACGCTCATGATCCGCGCCCACCGTCGGCGGTGTCCAGCGGTGTGGGTATTGCCGGTTTGATAGGGCTGGTGTCATGGATCATGATTGCGCGCCAATATGGTATGGACGGGCCATATTCTGCGCTTGTCGCTTGCCTTGCCTGCGCCGTACCCATGGTGATTTGGTCTTTGCTCTATGACAAAGTGCATTTGCGCGCGTCGACTGGTATCGACTGGAAAAACCCAAAACCGTTTAAACAGACGTTTGATATCAGCGTCGCTAAGCTTGCCGGTTTGTGGGCGACATGGACCATCATAGCTTTTATCTATTGCGTCGGACGATGGTATTGGACCGGCCAGTATCAATTTTCGATGGAAATGATGGAGACAGCCGCGCCTTTCGTGGTTGGACTTTCGATTCCCTATGTCATGTGGATGGACCGGCGCTTTGTCGAACCGCGCGACGGCGCTTGGCATTTCGGACAATTTCTGATGGGCGCCGGACCTAAGACTAGGGGCGGTGAATATGATCGTGAGGAAATCTATCACCATTTGCGTGCTTGGGCGGTGAAGGGTTTTTTCTTCGCCTTTATGATTTCCATCGTGCCTGGCGGTTTTGGCGAGATTGTTCGTCTGGATATATCGCAGGTTATCAATAACCCGGTCGCTATCGCCCATTGGTTGATCATCGCGATGTTTGTCGTTGATGTGCAGTTTGCCACAGTTGGCTATCTGCTAACCATGAAGCCGCTGGACGCGCATATCCGTACCGCCAATCCCTATCTGGCTGGCTGGGTCGCGGCTCTGATGTGTTATCCGCCTTTCATTCTAATGGACGGGCCGCTTAACTATCATGTCAACACGGCGGATTGGGCTTATTGGTTGGAAGGGCATCAGACCATTTTGGCGATCTGGGGCGCGATATTGGTGATCCTGACCGCGATCTATGCCTGGGCCACGGTTGCTTTTGGTCTGCGCTTCTCGAACCTCACGCATCGCGGTATCCTGACCCATGGCCCTTACCGATTTACAAAACATCCGGCGTATGTCGCGAAAAACCTCTATTGGTGGCTGGCGACCATGCCCTTTCTGGCGACATCCGGCAGCCTTACAGATATGGTGCGCAATACCGTTATCATCGCGGCAGTGAGCGGTGTCTATTACTGGCGCGCCAAGACCGAAGAAAAGCATCTGCTCAGTGATCCTGCCTATAAAGAATATGCCGAGTGGATGGATCGCAATGCGCCGATTCCGCGTGCGATTAACTGGGCCAAAGTGAAAATCGGCTGGTGGCCCGCAGCGGACAAGGCGGAGCCGGATATCCAGCCTGCCGAATAGAACGCCATTGGGGCTTCCAAAAGTCACAAGACAGCCATAAGCTCCGTCTATGACAATAATCGGTACGGACGGAAAGCATCGCTGCTTCGGCGGACAGGCGGGCAAGGAATTTTACGGCAGCTATCATGACGAGGAATGGGGCATTCCCGAGCATGATGACCAGAAGCTGTTTGAAAACCTGATATTGGAAGGCGCGCAAGCCGGGCTCAGTTGGGAGACTGTGCTCCGTAAACGGGAAGGCTATCGCAAGGCGTTTCATGGTTTCGACATCGCGCGAGTGGCAGCCATGACCGATAGTGAATTGGAAGCCTTGCGAGAGGATGCGGGGATCATTCGTAACAAGCTCAAAATCTATTCCACTCGCAAAAATGCAGCGGTTTTCCTCAAAGTGCAAAAGGAATTTGGCAGCTTTGATCGCTGGCTTTGGGATCATGTCGACGGCAAACCGATTGTGAACCGGCCCAAGGATATGTCGGAAATGCTGGCGACGTCCCCTATTAGCGATGCAATTTCCAAAAACCTGAAAAAGCGCGGCATGAGTTTTGTCGGCAGCACGATCATCTACGCCTATATGCAGGCAGTTGGAATGGTGGATGACCATATGGCGGCTTGCTGGCAAGCCTGACCGCCAATAACTCGGTCCACCCGTCCGAACTGTATAGTTGGCAATCCTCTTCATTGCTGCGATAGGGCCGCCATGACACATCCCCAACCTACCCGAGCGACTGCTTTGTCGCGGCTTGCTGATTTCACCGCCAATATGGGCCATAATTACGCGCACAAGCGCAATTTTGACTATGGCCCGGATGCTGATGTTAAGCAGGATCAATGGCGTGACAATGTCTCGAAGCTATCGCCTTATGTCCGGCATAAGCTGCTCACCGAACAGGAACTGATAGCCGCGGCGATAAAGGCCCATGGCGCGCAAGGTGCGGACAAATTTATCGCCGAAGTTCTGTGGCGTGGCTATTTCAAAGGCTGGTTGGAACAGCGCCCTGAAGTCTGGGCGGATTATGTCACCAATCGCGATGCGAAATTCAGGCAGATCAAAAGGCAGGGCGGTCTGCGTAAAATCTATGAACAGGCTACAGAAGGCCGCACCGGTATTGACGCCTTTGATCATTGGGCGAAGGAGCTGGCCCAAACCGGCTATCTCCACAATCATGCCCGCATGTGGTTTGCCAGCATCTGGATTTTCACCCTGAAACTGCCTTGGGAACTGGGCGCGGACTTTTTCCTCCAGCATCTGCTGGATGGTGACGCTGCTTCCAATACCCTATCATGGCGCTGGGTCGGCGGGCTGCATACCAAAGGCAAAACCTATCTCGCGACCAAAGAGAATATCGCGCAATTTACCGATGGCCGGTTTTCGCCGATAGGTTTGGCCGCAGAAACGGTTCCGCTGGAAGAAGAAAAAACTTACAAGTTACGGCCGCTGAAAATACCGCCGCCACCGCCGCCTGCTGCGGCTTTCGCGCTGTTGGTTCATGAAGAGGATTGCCATCCCGAAAGCCTGACATTGCCGCAGAAGCCGTCGCTGATCATTGGTGTGAGTGGTCCTGATGGAAAGAGTCCAAAAGGGGTGTCGGATAAGGTGCGCGCCTTTACCAGTGGTGCGGTAACTGATGCTGTGGGCCGCGCGGCAGAGCATTTTGATTGCGATAGCGTCATGTGGAATAAAGGCGAAAAATTGAGCGCTATTTTGGCCGATGCAAGGATGGAACGTCTGTTGTCGCCTTGGTTGCCGGTAGGCGCACTGAAAGACGCCATTGGCAAGGAAATGCGCGGGAATAACGCCCGATGGGTGATACGCGATTATGACGCCGCGATCTGGCCATTGGCGACCAAGGGATTTTTCCCGGTCAAGAAAAAGGCACCGGACGCGCTGCGCGCGATTGGGATGGAGTTATAATGAAAGAGCATTTTGAACGGCACAAACAGCCATGGAACAGCGAAGAAATCCAGAAGCTCCATGCATTTGCAAAAAAAGGGATGACTTTGAAAGCGATATCCAAGGCGCTGACCCGCAGCGAGGAATCCATAAAGAAGCGCGCTAAGGCCGATAAGCTCAAAATAGCAAAAAAGCGCTGACTCTATATATGTAAACCTATGTAAAATATAGAAAATAGCAAATAATTTACCATTCCCCGTTATCGCAAACTGCGTGGGGACGAAGAATGACAGAAGATGTTAAAGCCGGGGTGCTGGGGCATTCCGACCAGTATTTAATTTTACGAGAACAGCTTACGGAACATGGTAAGTCGATTCGCGTCACTGTTTTTGCCAATTTGGTCAATGCAGCCATTTTATCGTTTCTGTTCTTCGATCAGGCACCGCTGCCTATGCATATCCTTTGGTATGCTATGTTTGCTTATCTTTCCATCGCGCGCCTTCATCTGGCCAAGCGTTCTGAGACGATAGACTTGTCCCGCCGGAAAATGCTGAAGATGAAAAGGCAAATTACATTTAACGCAGCCGGCTATGCCCATATGTGGGGTGCAGGCGTGGCTTGCCTGTTACCGCTTGCAACGCCTGATCAACTTATGCTTCTGGCGATCATTGGCGCTGGCAAAATGAGTACTGCTGTCGTGTCCTATCGGCATATCCCGGAGGCGTCCCGTGCATGGACGCTCATCGTTTGTGTCGGCCTTGCGGCCGGTTTGCTATATCGCGGTGGGATCGAGAGCTATATCGCCATCGCGTTGCTGGTCATGTTTGCGTCGGTATTATATTTGAATTGCGGAAACATATTTAAGAATTTTGCCAATCAACTTCTGGCGGGTCAGGAAATCAAACGCTCGGCTGAAACCGTTAAATTGCTGCTCAACGACTTTGAAGAACAAGCATCCAATTGGCTGTTTTCGGCAGATTCCGATGGGCGCTTGATCGACGTGTGTGAACGGTTTGCAGAAGCTGTGCAGAGACCGCGCGAAGCCATGAATGGGATTGAGCTAACATCGTTGGTCGAGGATGAAAGTCAGCGGAAGATCCTGGCTGATCATATTGCCAATCATCGCTCGTTTCGGGATCTGACAGTGCCGGTGGAGGTTGGCGGCGAATTGCAATGGTGGACGATTAGTGCCCGTGCGGCTGATAACTCGGCCGAAACGAAAGAGGTGACCATCCGCGGTGTGATAGAAGATATCACCGCCCAGAAAAATGCGGAAGCCAAAGTCAGTTACATGGCGCATTTTGACGGTCTCACGGATCTGCCTAATCGGCGGTTGTTCACCGAATCGCTGAACCGCACCATCCACAGGGCCAAGGCCGGTGATGATGTTGCGTTGATCTTTTTCGATCTGGACCATTTCAAAGCGATTAATGATACTCTCGGCCATCCGATCGGGGACAGGCTATTGCAAATGATTTCACGTCGGCTTGAAACGCTAACAAAGCCAGAAGACTTGCTGGCTCGTATTGGCGGCGACGAGTTTGCGCTGCTTTTAACCGGCGCTCGCGCCCAATGCTCTGATGAAGTCGCCAATTTGATCGTTGAACAAATCGGTCTTCCGTTCTTGGTTGATGATCATAATGTTGTGTCGGGGGTCAGCGTCGGTGTAGCGCATTGGAAACCCGAAATGGGTGATGCTAATCAGCTTTTGAAATATGCTGATCTCGCCCTCTATTCGGCAAAGGGCGATGGACGGAACCGGGTTGCGCTGTTTGAAGATGGCATGGATGTAGCAGCACAGGCACGGCGCACGTTGGAACTGGATTTGCGGGCCTCGCTAGGCCGCGACGAAATGCGTTTGCATTATCAACCGCTGGTGGACCTTAAGAGCCAAAAAAAGATCGGTTACGAAGCCTTGTTGCGCTGGGAACATCCGGAACGCGGTGTTGTGATGCCAGATGATTTTATCGCTGTGGCTGAAGAGACTGGAATGATTGTGCAGCTGGGTGAATGGGTCATTCGCAAGGCTCTGAATGACGCAGCAAATTGGGATGAAAAGTTAACAGTCGCAATAAACCTGTCGCCGACACAAATGCGTAGCGCTAGCCTGGTCTCAACAATCATCAATGCTTTGGCGAGTTCTGAAGTTGATCCCAGTAGGTTGGAGCTGGAGATCACCGAAAGCATATTGATGCACGATAGTGAAGCCAATATCCGGACTCTGCATATGCTGCGCAACCTTGGCATCCGGATATCTTTGGATGACTTTGGTACCGGCTATAGCTCACTAAACTATTTGCGTAGTTTTCCGTTCGACAAGATTAAGATTGATCGTTGTTTTGTCAGTGAGATTGATACGCGCGAAGACTGTCGGGCCATTATTCGCTCGGTGATCAGCCTGGCTCAAACCCTTGGCATGACGACGACCGCAGAAGGTGTCGAGCGCGAAGGCCAGGTCAATGAACTGCGTATGGAAGGCTGTGATCAGGTTCAGGGATTTCTCTATGGAAAAGCCGAGGATCTGAGCGAGTTTACCGATTTGCGCGCCAGTGACCAGTCGGTTCCCAATGTTGAAACCATCTATTTGCCTGCGGCGGAGGTCGAGATGTCACCGGATCGGAAACGCAAAAAAGCGTGAGCTTTAAAAAGTCAAAGCCGCAAAATTCCTAGTTCCAGCGCTCGAATAGAAGCACCTGTCCTGTCGCTAGCATCCAGTTTTGCAAACACTCTACGAACATAAGTGTCGGCGGTTGATCCGCCAATTTTTAGCTCTGCTGCAATCGCTTTGTTCGAATGACCATGGGCGATCAGCCGGATGACCTGTGCTTCCCGTTCCGATAGCTCCACTTTGCGTTCGAACTGTTTGTCCAGAATATTGCATATTCTCACATGAGCTGCACTGGCCAGAGCCGCGATCGTCGCAACGGTCCGATCGTCAAAAGCCAGTTCAATGGGATCGAAGGTAAAAGCGGAATAGGCATGACGCCCTTTCGGACCAAATAGGGGGATGCCAATCCCTTCCATTAACCCATGGTCTTCCATTTGGCTGACGAAGCTTTTTTCATTTTCATTCAGCCGCCGCGAGGTGAGCGCGTCCTGCCACAGCATGGGTTCACCATGTTGCATGATAATATCCGGTATGGGATCACATTCTCGAAAACCCGCTTTTTCGTACAGCGTCAGCCATTCTTTCGAAAAACCCGATGTCGCTAGTTGTACGGTATGATCCGTTTGAGACTTTAATTTGGGGGTGAAATGATAGCTGGTTCGGTTCGCGCCAAGATTGACAACTGCTATGCGAATAAGCTCGAGTATATCTGAAATCGAAGTTAGCGCTGCAATCTGTCGGAGAACATTGCCGATATGCAAATCCTGGTTTTTCGTAGCCATGGCCCCGCTACTCCCGTTGATGCTAGACCATGCGCCAGTTTGCAATTTTTTTCAAGTTGTCCCCTGTTTGGGTGACATACCTTCTTGGCGCGACCTCTATGAGAGCGCCGCTGACAGTTCAATCTAAGAACATGCCCCCCCGGATGCAAAAAGTGGAGTTATTTGATGGATCAAGCGCGTGATCAAACGATGCTATTGGAAGAAATTCGACAAAGACTGGAGCGGTTGGAAAACCAGCATTGGGAACGTGCGATTGAACAGATTGATCTTGGCCAATTTGCGATTGATCTCAGACGATCCAGAGTTGGTGTTTTCCCTGACGAATATTGCACAGGCAATATTTGGGACGTCTTGCTTGAGCTTTATGATGCCAAGCGCTCTGGAGAAAAACTGAAGCTATCAGAGATCGCGACAAGGGCAAAAATACCTGAAAGGCTAGTGCTTCGGTACGTCAACTTGCTGTCTGCAGATGGTTTTCTATCTTACGCAGAAGATGCAAATAATCATGATGAGCCGCATATAGTGCTTACCGAAAAAGCAATGACTCAGATTGATCTGTTATTCAAATATACCCGGATGAGAGGCAGCGCGCCGCCGGGATCGTCTGACGTTGCAGACAATGATACAGCAATTGCGATGGACAGTGCTGCAAAAGCTATTTGAACTTGTTTAAAAGACTGCTGCGAGGATATTAATAGCCCGCAATCGCAATCGCAATCTTGACGCGGCGGTTGCTTCGCAGCATGGCCATATCATGCGATTTTTCTCCGACAATGCAGCGTCTGTCCATCCCAAAGTAATGGGCGCTTTGGCTGAGGCCAACCACCAAGACACCGCTTATGATGGCGATGCATTGAGCACGCAGTTAAACAGCGCCTTTTCTGATCTGTTTGGAACCAATGTCGAGGCGCTATGGGTGGCGACCGGCACGGCGGCTAACTCACTGGCTTTGGCAGCAATGTGTCAACCGCATCAGGGTGTGATTTGTCACGAAGAAGCGCATATTGAACAGGATGAGGCAGGGGCTCCTGGCTTCTATACAGGTGGTGCTAAACTGATGCTTGCTGGCGGTGTTGGCGCAAAGCTTTTGCCCGATACCATTGACACGATGTGCGCCGCGATCCGAGATGATGTGCATCAGGTGCAGCCTGCCGCCGTTTCCATCACCAACGCGTCAGAATATGGGCTGGTTTATACACCCGATGAGGTAGCCGCTGTCGCGGAAGTTTGCGCAAAGCGTGATTTAGGCTTGCACATGGACGGCGCGCGCTTTGCAAATGCCGTGGCAACATTGGGCTGTCATCCGGCCGATGTGACATGGAAAGCGGGCGTTGATGTGCTCAGCTTTGGCTTTGTCAAAAATGGCGGCATGGGTGCTGAGGCCTTGGTCTTTTTCGACAAGGATCTCGCTCGCGAAACCCACTATCGCCGCAAGCGTGCGGGCCATTTGCAATCCAAGGGACGCTATCTTGCAGCGCAGATACTAGCGATGCTCGAGGATAATTTGTGGCTCGACAATGCTCGCGCCGCCAATCAAGGCGCACAGATTATTGCTGATGCGGCCAGCGAACGACTGCTCTATCCCGTTCAGGCCAACGAGGTTTTTATCAAACTTTCGGCAACCGAAGCGGAGACTCTTCGCGGCGCTGGATTTGATTTCTACGACTGGGGCGAAGGACAGGCTCGGCTGGTAACGAGTTGGAACCAAAGCGCCGAAGATATCCTTCCGTTGGCCGAGGCTATCAGAGCCTTATGAACGCAGAGCAGGGCGGCGAGCCAGGTTTGCTGACGCCGCGCATATTAATCCCCTTTCTCTTGGTCTCGCTGATCTGGGGCTCCACTTGGCTGGTGATCAAAGACCAGATTTCCGATGTCCCGCCCAGCTGGTCAGTGAGCTACCGCTTCATGATCGCCGCTGCTGCGATGTTCGTATTGGTCGGCTTTAAACGTCTGCCATTCCGACTAGGAGGCAAGGGCCAGTTTTGGGCGATCCTGATCGGCATTGCGCAGTTCTCGTTCAACTTTAACTTTGTCTATAATGCGGAGCTTTTCATCACCTCGGGTCTCGTCGCGGTGTTGTTTGCCTTGCTGATGGTACCCAATGCGATACTGGGGCGGATCTTTCTGGGTCAGCGCATCAACGGCGCTTTCATGACGGGATCAGCGATAGCGGCAGTGGGTATCGCGTTACTTTTCTGGCATGAATATAAAAGCTCACCGGCCACGCTTTCCGACGTATTATTGGGCGTCGCACTGACCGCCGGCGGGATATTGTCCGCCTCTGTCGCCAATGTGATGCAGGCTTTGCCAAAGCTTAAAACCTACCCAATTTTGACGCTTTTGGCATGGGCCATGTTCTGGGGTGCGTCGATCAACATAGTGCTGTCATGGGCTACGGTTGGACCACCGGTGATCGAAATGCGCGCAGCCTATCTTGGCGGGATTGTTTATTTGGCGATTGTCGGATCAGTCGTCACCTTCCCGCTCTATTTTTCTCTCCTTAGAGAAATCGGCGCTGGAAAAGCCGCTTATTCCAGTGTGCTGGTGCCGGTTGTGGCGATGATCTTATCAACCCTGTTCGAAGGATATTTGTGGACGGCATTGCCCGCTGCTGGCGCGCTCTTGGCGATGGCGGGATTGCTGGTGGCACTCAGGGCGCGCAAGCCGAAGAAGCCATAGCCGGTTTTAGTCAGCTACAGGGCTTGTCCGCTCTAAGCGGAAAATTGCGCCGGAATTTCAGGGTCGCTGGTATTCAGCAAGGGAATGCTGTTTTTCGGCAAATGGGCATAGGCGGCGGTCCATCGCGACACCCAATCGGGATCTTCAATCTTGCTGGGATGATAGCCGGGTAGCACAGATTTGATCAGGGCTGGCGAGATGTTCACAAAGAACCGCGCGATCATCCGATAGAGCCGCAACCGGCTCCGCCAGCTTTTCCACAAGCCGTCCTTTTTCAACATCTTCCTATAAGCCTGACGGCTATATTTCGCCACATGATAGGTCGCAAAAATCAGACCCCAGACGCGCGGCCAGTAAGAGCCGAATAAATCCTGATACAGATCAAAGGCGACGTTCTTATGTTCCGTTTCTTCGACCATGTGCCATAATACCAGAGACGTTACCGCTGGATCAGCGTCAGCAAACAGATCGCGCCGGTCTTTGATCAACCATTCGGTGATACCCATGGTCATGGTTTCAAATCCAGCGGCATAGGCAACACGCCAGCGCAGGCTTTTGCCCTGCAGGCGGCGATAATCATCCTCCATATTCGCCTCAACGTCGGCCAGATCGGGATAATGGCCTTGCTTCAATATCTCATTGTAGCGGCGATGGTTCTGATAATGCTGACCTTCCTGACCGATAAAACCATAGACGTCTTTTTTCAGCTCTTGGTTGCTGGCATTTTTCAATCCCTCTTTGACCGTCTTGATCAAAAACGGCTCCAGATAGGGCATGGTCAGCGACGCCCCATTGAGCATGTGACTCCATTCGGGGCGGCCGGGATGCCAGACAGGTTTGATCTGCTCATCAAAGGCGAAGGGGATGGAGCGGACAATGATATCGGGGTAGCCGTCCCGGGACAATGTGCTGCTCATGATGGTTCCCCCAATGTTTTATAATGTTGCCATGCGCCCCATGCGAACAGTCCGAAACCGATGTGCACGGCAACGATGGGCGGCCATCCGAATAGATAGATGATATTGTTAATGGTTACGTCGCCGGGGAAGGGGCCACCGCCAAATTCAAGGCCTCTGGTACCGAATATGGCATTGGCAATGGCTGGCAGCGTAAACAGCCACGCATAAGTTAGCGATGACCAGAATAGCCACATCTGACCTTTGGGGCCCAGTCGCACAAACGGCGCAACAGCGGCTAGCGCGATCAGGATCAAACCATTGGTGATGCCTTCAAGATGCGCCATGTTCCAAGCGCGGCGATCGCCGCCAATTTCAACTGGAATATCCGTAAACAGCGGCCACAGATCGAGCGCGCCCAGCAGGAAAAAGAAGTAGAGCCATCCCGCCAACGCGGACGAAATAAGCAATCCAACCCCGTTTAGTATCAGCAATGTTCGTCGCTTTTCGCTCAGCATGATATTCCCCTCAATCTATCGGCCAAATTTATCGGCTCTGCGCTTTGTTATTCGATCCCTTTATGGGCACCACATTGGACAGTTTCGCGACCGCCTCCACGCTCAATCTTTCGAGCGCTTGCGTGCACCAATCAGCCCATTCATTTTCATATCTTATACCCACTTCCAAAGCGAGCTGTCGCCCCAGATCAGAAAGACAATCCGCATCACCCAATATCTTGTGCTTGGCCAAATATTGGGCGTGCCGGTCGCGGTGACGTTCCAGCCGCAGGGATAGATGTTCCCGCAAGGCATCGAGGTCTACCGCATCAATGCCGTAAAGCTGCACCAGAAAATCATCTTTCAATTCCTGAGGCTGAGACGGTTCCCGCGACCATGCCAGAAGCGCCTCTCTACCGGCGTCCGAAATCGTAAAAACGATGCGATTGGGTTTGCCGGTCTGTTGTATTTCCTCGGCAAAAACGAGCTGCTTTTCTTTCAGCTTTCCCAATTCGCGATAAATTTGAGAATGGCGCGCGCGCCAAAAGAAACCGATGGTTTCATCAAACTGCTTGGCAACGTCATAGCCGGACTTCGGGCCATCACTAATCGCGACAAGAATTGAATATTTTAACGACATTGGCTGAATCACCTATATTCCACTAATGGAATATATATGACACTTGTGTAATATGAGTCAAGTTTGACGGAAAATAAGGGGCCGCTCTCGATTAAGCCATCGAAATCCAGGCTTCCGGCGGCAAAAACACGATTAGCTATTTGTTAAGTATAATCGTTTACCATCGTTTCATCGAAATATATGAGTTCAAGGAGAGCGTGATTGTGCAGCGGCAGCAGCGAATATTATTTTATTTGCCCGTCGTAACACCGTGGTGGTTTGCCAATATTGTCGTGCATTTGATCAGAAGCTTGGCGCGGGTCCATGATGTTCATGTGCTGGTGCCGCCGTCTTGGTGCAACACCGGCTTGGGCGAAGAGCAAATCGACTTGATCGCTGATCTGACCATGTGCGCTGGTATCTGCTCGACGGGCCGGACCATCTCCAATTGCGCGTTGACGCGAGTGCGCAAGATGATCTTTTTGCGCTTGTTGATGATATCAATCCCGATCTTGTCTTGTGCCGCAGCGCCGATATTGCGACCCCAGCCCGTTTTCCGGGAACGGTGCGCTACATTATGGAAGGCGGTGCGCCGCCGTTCCAAACAGGCAACAACTGGATCACTTTGTCGCCGTCCCTGTTCGACCATGGCCTGATGCCCTCCTTATCGCCGGAGCTTGTTGATGGTCTCGACAGGATTGCTGGTCCGTTATGGGCCCAAATGATGCAACAAACCGCGCTGCCGAGGCGTTCGGCGTTTATCGAACAAACCGGATTGCCGATGGATAAAACGATTATCGGCCTGCCTCTAGAATATGAGCATGCCGAGAATTTCTTCGACCAGCACCATCGCTATGCAGATAATGCTGCGATGATCACCGCCGTTTCTGCGATGTTGGATGATACGACTGTGCTCGCCGTAACCAACCACCCTTTAAATGAACTTTATGGCGATAATAGCGCCATCGATGCGGCCATATCGGCGCAACAGGGCAAGGTCATCATGCTGGGCGGCATCCAAAAAACCGGCCAGACAACTTTGGCTTTAAGCCAGTATTGTGATGGCATGATTGTCGGCAATTCCAAAAGCTGGTCTGCCTGCGCGGCCTTGGGAACCCCTTTTATGCGCCTGTCGGATTTCGCAACGGGGGATTGGCTGGAAGCTTATGATGCATTGCCCACGTTTCTTGCCGATATTGCTGGTGGTCTAACCAAACAGGCAGATCCCGCTATGGTGCGTCGTTGGTTCGCTTTCCATTTGGCCAATAATGTTTTTGATCCGGCAGACCCTGCTGCTGATGCCGATGATATCGTCTCGCGCATATTGCAACCGGTTGATGCCAGTCGTTGGGATCGCGCGGTCGCGCAATATTACGCGCAACCATCGGAACAGGCGGCATGAACAGGTTTCTCAAAAAGGCATTTATCCATGTATGATCTGGCAGTAGTTGTTCCCGTCCGGCGGGGAAGTTCCCGCATCGCGGAAAAATGCCTGCTCCCTTTTGGCGATCAGGAAACATTGATCGAGTGGAAGCTCGCCCAGCTTACAAAAGTGATCGATCCGAAGCGTATTTATCTTTCGAGCGAGGACGAGGATTTTCTGGCATTGGCTGACCGTTTCGGCGTGTCCCGACATCGCCGCGCGCGGCATCTGGCAATTGATCATATTGCCCCGTTTCGTGATGTGATCACCGGTATAGTCCGCGATATCCCGCACGCGCATATCGCATGGTCCACCGTGGTGTGCCCGTTGATGGCGCCGCAGGAATATTGTGATGCTTTTCGCGCCTATCATGACGGCGTGATCCATGGGGACAATGATTCATTGCTGGGCGTGAATTTGATGAAGGAATATTTCTGGTCACGCGATGGCGCGTTGAACTACGAAGCGAGCCGCAACCACACGATTTCGCAAGACTTGCCAGAGTGGTTCAAAGTGACAAACAGCATCTATATGGCCCCGCGCCATCAAATATTGGCGAACGAATATTTCGTCGGCCAAAATCCCGTGCTCCAATCCCTGTCCAAGCTGGCTGCCGTCGATATCGACTATATCGAAGATTATCGCATCGCCCGCGCGCTTTATGCGGTCTACGCAGAAGACGGGCTGGATACCCTCACCCCCAATACGACCTTGAACTGGAATAATCATGACCCCGACCTCCCTATCGCAATATGATTGTATTTTCTTCGACTTTGACGGTGTGATCGCCGATTCTGTCGATGCCAAAATAACGGCCTTTGGCGCGCTATATGACGCGTTTGGGCCGGATGTACGTCAGGCTGTTGAGGATTATCAGCGCGCTGTTCCAGGTGAGACGCGTTATGATAAAATCCCGCGCTTTCATCGCGATCTTTTGGGAATAACATTATCGGAAGAGGAGGTGTTGCAATGGTGCGACAAGCTATCTTCCATCGTTTTGGACGAGGTTGTAGACAGCCCGTTATTGCCTGATGTGGCCCCCATTCTGGCCATGTTGGCGCGAAAAAATGTGCAGGCTCATATCGTGTCGGGTACTCCGCATGATGAGCTTCAGATCATTGTCGAACGCAAAGGACTTGCTCCGTTTTTCAAAACTGCACGCGGCGCACCAGAGAAAAAACATGTGATTGTTGGTGATATCATGAAAACGGAGGGCCTAGTCGCCGACCAATGCCTGTTCGTTGGTGATGCCATGACGGATTACAATTGTGCGATTGCTTGCGATATGGATTTTCTAGGTCGGGCCGAAAAGGCCGCTGATCCCTTTCCTGAAGGCACCACTGTTGTCAGCCGATTAGGAGAATTTTTTACGCCCGGTAAGACGCCGCAGGCCGACAAAATCTCTGGAGTCCAGAAAGCCGCCTGAAATTTTATAGACCTGACCTGCTGACATCAGTTCACTGGTCGCAAATACCGATATCGATTTTCTCAAAGCGGGCCTTTAACTGCAGCGCGAGATAGCGGGAATAGAAACGCGATTGTTGCAGGTTGCCGCCGTGGAACCACAAACCTTCTTGCGCTGTCGGCTTCCACATATTGCGAACCTCGCCTTCCCAAGGGCCAGGATCGCCAGTGGTTCCAGAACCATATCCCCAGCAGGGGCCGATTTTATCTGCTATTTCGGGCGATATGAGCCGTTTTACCCATTGTTCCATCGATCCGAAACCGGTGGCGTAAATGATGACATCCGCGGCCAATTCTGATCCATCGCTGAGCACCAATGCGTTATGTGTCAGCCGCTCCACGCCCACGCCGGATTTCAGGGCTATCCGGCCATCTGCTACCATGGCGGCCGCGCCGACATCGATATAATATCCCGATGCAGTGCGTAGATATTTCATGAAGAGACCAGTACCGTCCTCACCGAAATCGAGCTTGAAGCCTGCCTTGGTGAGTGAGGCGTAAAAATCCGCATCGGATTCTGCAACCTGCGCCCAGATTTGTTTCTGGTGCTGTTCGCTCATCCGCATGGGCACAGAGGCATTGAGGAAATCGGCGCGCTCTGTCGTTAACCCCTGTTCGACCGCTTCTTCCGAATAAAGCGGCCGCGCCATTTTGCTATTGGTGGACCCGCGCAACACGAGCGTTGATGATCGCTGGATCATGGTCGGTTGGACGTCGTTGTTGACCAGATCAGCACAGATGTCATGCGCGCTATTATTGGCGCCAATCACAACAACCCGTTTGCCTTTAAATTCCTCACCACTGGTATATTCGCTGGAGTGATATTGCTCTCCAGCAAAGTCGGCGGCGCCTGCAAAATCGGGTTTGCGCGGAAAGCCGGCATTGCCGACCGCCATCACAATATGGGTTGGCCGCAGCTGCATCGCTTTGCCCTCCCGCTCGACGGTTACATTCCAATGCTGTTGTTTCTCATCATAGGATGCTGCTGTAAACTCTGTCCCATTCCAGATGTTAAGGTCCATGATCTTGGCATAGGCTTCCAGAAAATCGCCGAGCTTATCTTTCGGTGTGTAAACCGGCCAACTGTCTGGAAAAGGGATGTAGGGCATATGATCATACCAGACCGGATCGTGCAGCGTCAGTGACTTGTAGCGCGTACGCCATGCGTCACCCGGGCGCTGGTGGCGGTCTATAATGAGCGCCGGTACGCCGTTGACCTTTAGTCGAGCGCCAAGAGCCAGCCCGCCCTGTCCACCACCGACGATCAGGACATAAGGCTGCGTGTCTTGTCCCAGAGACAGTTGCTCTGCCTGTTGGCGATCCAGCCAATTGCGGGTGTCATCATCGTCATATAGGCCCGAAGGACGGCGCTTGCCGCTTGGCTCTTCGTGATCATGCAAGTCCTGAAGCGCGGTGAATAAAGTCAAGGCCCGGCCATTTTCTAAACGCACATATCCTCTGCACAGACCAGCGTTGGTTTCGAAGCTCAGCCAGCCCTCATTGGCATCTGGCTCCGCCTCGATGGTCCAGTTGCGTGGCTCAGTAGTGGCTAATTTTTCCAGCAGCAATTGGCCAATGGCGCCTCGTCCTTCAAATGTCCGGATCGTCCAGGTAAAGGCCAATATGTCGCGCCAAGCGCCGGTTTCCGCAAAGAGCGCGCTCGCGGCCTTCACATCTTCCTTTTCCAAAGTCGCCGCAAATGTTGCGATCCATTGATGGACGTTCAAGTTGGTCGCGTCTGTGTCTGCCATTATGTCTCACTTTTGCCGAGGCGATTTTTGAGAGTCATAGGCCGATTCACTTCCTATCGGCCACCAATCCAATTGCTAGGGCCGCCATACCTGCCTTGTAATCCGGATATTGTGGCTGCCAGCGTAAGAGCCGTTTCGCTTTGCCATTGGCAACCCGGCGGTTTTCTTCATAAAAGCCTAATGCTGACGGCGACAGATCCGCCTCTTCCAACGACAGCAATGGCGGTGGCGCCATGCCAATGAGCCGCGCGGCATGGGCGATAACCTCATGTTGCGGCGCAGGCAGATCATCGGAAATATTATAAACGCCGGCGGGTCCATCAAAGGACGCGATCACGGCGGCTACGATATCGTCGACATGGATGCGGCTGAATACTTGTCCCGGTACATTGATGCGTTTGGCCTTGCCTTGCTCGACCCGAGTGATCGGATTGCGGCCCGGACCATATATGCCGGGAAGGCGCAATACGCGAGCATCATCGCGCAGAGCCTGCCAGCTTAAGTCAGCATTGCTGCGCGCCTTGCGTCGTCCAGAGCCAATGGGAGCGCTTTCATCGACCCATGCGCCACCAACATCGCCATAGACGCCGGTGGAGGAGAGATAGCCTGTCCATTCCAGTGACGAAGCTTTGATCGCTTCGCCATATTGGTCGAGCACTGGCTCGCTGCCGTCCCGAGCGGGCGGGACAGAAGAGATGATATGGGTCGCTTCACCAATTGCCGCCAAAACCGCAGCTTCATTGTCAAAAGCAATCGCTCCATCAGATGCCTCTCGCCGGGTGCCGGTCACTTGCCAACCTTCCCGGCACAAACGATCCGCGAGACGGCTGGCTGTGTATCCCAAGCCAAAGATCAACATATGCGGCATGGTTTTGTATTATCCTATCGAGTGGGTAGGTCTGCGAGAGAGGAAGCATAAACGCAATTGCGCGGCGTGCAAATGGCTCTTATGGCATGAATCATGCTAGATATTCAAAAGACCGACGCAGCTATGCCTGCGACCGCCCCCGCCATTATCCGCCGCGAAGATTATCGTCCGCCGGCTTGGTTTATTCCGACCATCGCGCTCGATTTTCAGCTGGGTCTGGATCATACGGTGGTGCGATCAACACTGGATGTGCGGCGTTCCAAATCGGCCAAATATCAAGAAGCGTTGTTGCTTGACGGCGATGGCTTGACTCCGACTTCGGTTAAAGTGGATGGCGCGGTGTGGACCGATTGGCAGCTGATTGATGGCAATCTCCACTTGCCGCTAACCGGCACCGCTCATGAAGTAGAAATTACGGTCGAGATTGATCCGTCGACAAATACCCAATTGATGGGGCTTTATGCATCGCAGGACATGCTGTGTACCCAGTGCGAGTCAGAAGGCTTTCGCCGTATTACATTCTTCCCTGATCGGCCCGACATATTAAGCCGCTATTCGGTGCGGATGGAGGGTGACAAAAAAACCTTTCCGATCCTGCTGTGCAATGGCGACAAGGTAGAAGAAGGTGAGGGCGACAATGGCCGTCATTGGGCGCAGTGGAATGATCCTTGGCCCAAGCCAAGCTATTTATTCGCGCTCGTCGCTGGCGATCTGGTTGCCAATACGGACAGCTTTGCGACCCGTTCGGGCAAGCCGGTTGAGCTTAACATCTGGGTCCGCGATGGCGATTTGCCGCGCACCGACCATGCGATGCAGGCGCTTAAAGATTCGATGCTCTGGGACGAGGAAGTCTATGGTCGCGAATATGATCTGGGGTTGTTCAACATCGTTGCAGTCAGCGATTTCAACATGGGCGCGATGGAAAATAAAGGACTGAATGTCTTTAACTCCCGCTACATATTGGCCGACCCCGAGGTTGCGACCGACGCGGATTTTGATGGCATAGAAGGCGTCGTCGCTCATGAATATTTTCACAATTGGTCGGGCAACCGTGTTACCTGCCGCGATTGGTTTCAGCTCAGTCTGAAAGAGGGCTTCACCGTCTATCGCGATCAGAGCTTTTCGGCAGATATGGGATCGGCAGCGCTCAAACGGATTGAAGATGTCCGCATCCTGCGCGCCGCGCAATTTCCCGAAGATGCCGGGCCGCTGGCCCACCCGATCCGTCCGGAAAGCTATCAGGAAATTTCCAATTTTTACACTGCCACCGTCTATAACAAGGGCGCTGAAGTCATCCGTATGATGGCGACCTTGCTGGGCACGGAACGGTTCCGCAAAGGTACGGACCTCTATTTCGACCGCCATGACGGCGAAGCGGCGACCTGTGAGGATTTTGTTGTCGCCATGGAAGAGGGCGGCGATATCGACCTTAAGCAGTTCCGTGGCTGGTACAAGACGCCGGGCACGCCCCATGTATCAGCGAAAATCAGCCATGATCCGCAAACCGGGGTCGCTGTACTAGACTTGAAACAAAGCCTGGCCGCAAGTGGCGCGCCGCGAGTTCCGTCCGATATGGTCATTCCGCTCAAAATCGCTCTGCTCGACCCCACAACCGGAGCGCATCAGGGGGAACAACTGATCACACTGGATCAGGCAGAGCAGAGCTTCACATTCGAAGGACAGAAAGACCATCCGATCCTTTCTATCAATCGCGGTTTTTCTGCGCCAATCATCCTCGAGAGCAGCCGCACCGCTGAGGAACTGGCGTTTCTGTCATCGCATGACGATGATCCGTTTGCGCGGTTCGAAGCTATGCAGCAGTTAATGACCAGCTATTTGGTTGCGAAAGTGACGGGTACGCCGGCGGATCGCGATATCATCCTGCAAGCTGTTGGTGCGGTTCTGGCGGATGAAGATATTGACCGTGCCTTTTTGGCGGAATTGCTGCTGCTGCCCAGCGAGGCGTTTCTGGGTGACCAGATGGTCGAAGTCGATCCGCAAGCCATTCATGATGAGCGGGAAAAATTGCGCGGTAAAATTGGTGTGCAGTTTGAGCGCAAATTCCGGCGGCTCTACAAGCAATGCGTGCCCGGTGATTTTTCGCTAGACGCAGAGGCGCGGGCGGACCGTAAACTCCGGAATGTCACGTTAGGCTATATTGCCGCGTCGCAGGTCGAAGACGCAGCCGAGCTGGCCTTTGCGCAGTTTAAAGAAGCGAATAACATGACGGCTATGCAGGGCGCTCTGGGCATATTGTCGCATATGGACGCCAAAGAGCGGAATTGGGCGTTTGAGGATTTCTTCAAGCGCTTCAAGGACAATGCATTGGTGCTCGATAAGTGGTTCACCTTACAGGCCCTTTCGCAGCGCAGCGATACCGTGAAGCGGGTCGAAAGTCTGGCAAAACATCCCGACTTTACTCTGTCCAATCCCAATCGTGTGCGGGCGCTTTACGCTGGATTTACAAGCAATCCGGTCCGGTTTCATGATGCTTCCGGCAAAGGCTATCAAATGCTTGCCGACATGGTTATTGCGCTGGATGGACAGAATCCGCAAACTGCTGCGCGTTTCATCCCATCGCTTGGCCGTTGGCGCCGGTATGAGCGCGGTCGGTCAGAATTAATGCGGCTGGCGCTAGAGAAGATTGCGGCGACGCCGGGTCTGTCGAAAGATGTATCCGAGCAGGTGAGCAAGAGCCTTGCCTGAGCAAAGCCAATTAGCGGTGGATGTTACGACATCGCCGCTTTTGGACGGCGCAGCCCACGGCTTTCTGGGGCGAGCGGGCGGGTTATCAACCGGCATCTATGCTGGCCTGAATGTCGGCCTCGGCAGCGATGATGATAGCAATGCCATAATGGAAAACCGCCAGCGGGCTAAAGCTGCGGTTTTGCCCGAGAGTAAGCTGGTCACTTTGCATCAAGTGCATAGCGCCGATGTGGCGACTGTCAAAAAGCCATTCGTTCTAGACGCGCGGCCGCATATGGATGCGATGGTGACCGACCGACCCGGGTTACTGCTCGGCATCTTGACCGCCGACTGCGTACCGGTGTTATTCTATGATGCGTCGGCACAAATCGTCGGTGCTGCCCATGCCGGTTGGAAAGGTGCTATTGGCGGCGTCACTGACAACACGATCATCGCCATGGAAAAACGCGGTGCTTCTCGCGACAATATAAGCTGCGCCATCGGACCTTGTATCGCGCAGGAAAGCTATGAGGTGGACGCCGGCTTTCAACAACGCTTTGTTGCCGAGGATCCTGCCAACGCATCATATTTCAAAAGCGGACAGTCCGGTCATTTTCAATTCGACATTGAATCTTATGTGGCGGGCCGGTTGGCCAAGGCAGGCATTGCCAAAATCGATAAGCTTGGTCTCGATACCTATGCGCATGAGGATCGCTATTACAGCTATCGCCGTAGTTGCCATCGCGGGGAAGCGGGCTATGGTCGGCAGATATCGCTAATTGGTTTGCAGGCTTAGCTTTACCCTTGCGCAGACAGAAACATGCAGACAGGGGCACGAGGGGAATAAAAAATGAACGCCCAGCGCGTCGGACTTTTTGGTGGCTTGGCGGTGTTCGTCGCAATGTTGCTGTTTCCCGCTCCGGCGGCGATGAGCCCGGCGGCATGGCATGTCGCTGCGCTTACGATCCTGATGGCAACATGGTGGATGACGCAGGCTGTGCCGCTCACCGCGACGGCTTTGCTGCCGTTTTTGGCTCTGCCGGTAATGGATGTAATGGATGTCAAAGCGACCGCCAGCCAATATTATTCGCCAATCTTGTTCCTGATCCTCGGTGGAGCCTTTCTTGCGCTCGCGATTGAGCGGGTAGGCCTGCACCGGCGGTTGGCGCTGGCCATTGTCAGCATGGCGGGCAAAAGCGCGTGGGGGATTTTATTTGCCTTTATGATCGCCACCGCCTTGCTGAGCATGCTGATTTCCAATACCTCGTCGACCTTAATCATGATCCCGATTGCTGTGGCCGTATTGGTCGCCGGTGGGATCAAGGACCGAGAGACTGAGGGTTTTGCCGGGGCGCTGATCATGGGCGTGGCCTTTGCGGCCTCCATTGGGGGACTGGGAACGCTGGTCGGCAGCCCGACGAACGCCATTGCCGCGGGCCTGATCAATAAGACCTTGGGAATGGATATTGATTTTCTGAGCTGGCTCAAATTCGGATTGCCGATTGTCATTATCGGTATTCCGGTCTGCGCAGCGATCCTGATCACGGTTCAGAAGGTCGGAAAACATAGTTTTGACGGCGTCGGTGTAAAGGCGGCGATCGGTTCCCCCGGGCCGTGGAGTATCCCAGAAAAGCGCGTCGTACCCGTTGTGGCTATTGTCGTACTGGGCTGGCTTTTTCTGCCACAGATCAAGGCGGTTTTGCCCGATGGCGCGGTGCATGACGGCAGCATCGCGATATTGGGCGGCTTGCTGCTGTTCATGCTGCCCGACGGCACAGGACGTAGGTTGCTCAACTGGGATGAAGCGGATCGCGCGCCATGGGGCGTGATCATGATGTTTGGCGGCGGTCTGGCGCTGGCGGCGGGGATTATTGAATCCGGACTGGCTGATTGGCTGGGACTGGCCCTTGCGCCGCTGAAAAATGTGCCGGTCATTGTAATCGCGGTGGCGCTCGTCGCGCTGGTCATTCTGGTCACCGAATTTGCATCCAATGTTGCAACCGCAAGCGGGATTATGCCCGTGGTCGCCAGTCTGATCCTCGCGACAGGTGTGGACCCTGTGTTGCTCGCTATGCCTGCAGCGATGGCGGCGAGCTGGGGCTTTATGTTGCCTTCCGGCACGGGGCCGAACGCGATTGCATGGTCCACCAAACACATTGAATTGCCCAAAATGCTGAAATCGGGTTTCGTGCTCGACTTGGCCGGGATACCGATCATTATCGGCTGCATCTGGATGGTTTCATTTGTAATCAGTTGACTCTTCAGGCATGGATGCTCTCACCATATCCAAGGTGGAGAGAGAATAAATGTCTGATCAAAATGACGATCCAATTGTTCCAGTAACGCCGCGCCGCATGCCTAAAGCGCCGATTGAAAAAATTGGCGGGCGCAAGCTGAAGCCCTCAACATTGATGATGGGTCATGGCTATGATCCCGTTTTGTCCGAAGGGTCTCTGAAGCCGCCGATTTTCCTGACCTCCACCTTTGCATTCGAAAATGCAGCTGCGGGCAAGCGCCATTTTGAAGGCATCACTGGCAAGCGTCCTGGCGGTTCCGACGGGCTTGTTTATTCGCGCTTCAATGGCCCTAATCAGGAAATTCTCGAAGACCGGTTAAGCATTTGGGACGAAGCGGAAGATGCTCTGGTATTCTCTAGCGGCATGTCGGCTATTGCGACCGTGTTGCTCGCCAATGTTAATCAAGGCGATGTCGTGGTGCATAGCGGCCCACTTTATGCCGCGACCGAGACGCTCATTAACAAGATACTCGGGCGTTTTGGTGTGACCTTCATCGATTTCCCGGCTGGCGCGACGCCCGGTGAGGTTGCCGCCTTGCTGGAACAGGCCAAGGCACAAGCCGCAGAAAATGGCGGAAAAGTTGCGATCATCTATCTTGAAAGCCCCGCCAACCCAACCAATGCATTGGTCGATATTGAAGGCGTGGCGGATGCCCGCAATCAGGTTTTTGGTGAGGAGGCTGCGCCACCCATTGCAATTGATAATACTTTCCTCGGTCCCTTGTGGCAGCAACCGCTGAAACATGGCGCAGATATCGTGATTTACAGTCTGACCAAATATGTCGGCGGGCATAGCGATTTGGTTGCTGGAGGCGTCTTGGGTTCAAAAGCGCATATGGACCCGATCCGTGCGATCCGGAATACGATTGGGACGATTTGTGATCCCAATACCGCGTGGATGTTGATGCGTAGTCTCGAGACACTGGAGCTGCGGATGACCCGCGCCGGTGAAAATGCAGAGAAAGTCTGCGCATTCCTGCGCGACCATCCCAAGGTTGACGGTTTAGGCTATCTCGGTTTCATTTCCGATGCGTCGCAACAGGATATCTATGACCGCCATTGCAGCGGCGCAGGTTCCACTTTCTCGGTGTTCATCAAGGGCGGCGAGGCTGAGGCTTTTGCGTTTCTCGATGCGCTGAAAATCGCCAAACTGGCTGTTAGTTTGGGCGGGACCGAAACTCTGGCAAGCTTGCCGGCGGCGATGACCCATTTGTCAGTACCGGACGACCGGCGAGCGGCATTGGGGATCACCGACAATCTTGTAAGGATTTCCGTTGGTGTGGAAGACCCCGATGACTTGATCGCTGATTTTGAACAGGCGTTGAAAGCGGTTTAGCCCCAGTCGACAATTGTCCAGCCGCGTTTCTTTGCCAATTGACGAAGGGGCGCACTGGGCGTCGTCGCAATTGCTTCGTCGGCATAGTCTAGCATCGGGGCATCGCTGACATGGTCTGAATAGGCGCGGATGTGAATGTCTTCGCGCGTTAAACCTTGTTCGTCGAGAAAGGCCTTGATCCGATCCAGTTTGGCCTCGTCATAGCAATTTTCGCCGACAATCTCTGGCAATAGTTGTCCCTGCTCATTGATTTTCAGCCGCGTGCCGATAACCTCGTCAAAGCCCAGTCGCGCCGCGATGGCATTGACATATAGCTCGTAAGAGGCCGTCGCGAGCACTAGTGTTCGGCCCTCGTCGCGGTCGGCTTCTACCCGTGCAATGGCTTTGGCATAGCTGTTCCCCTGCATCACTTTATCGGCGTAGCTTTCGATATGTGGTTGCAACTTTGCGACATTTGGCTTGCTGCCAAGCAATAGACGCTGGTTATATGTTTTCAGACCTTTGCGGCTGATCAGTTTCAAGCCGTAGCCAATAAATCCAAACGGCAGCAACGGCAGGAATACCAACCGCCATGGCGCGCGTGCGAAAAGCATGTGAAACAGAAACGGTGTATAAGTGCCCCGAACCGTAATTGTCCGATCCATGTCATAAATAGCCAGCTTGGTCATTTTACCCCATTTCCCAATAATCGCGCTCTATTAGCAGCACCGATAAAAAAGCACCAAGTAAATGACTTATCATAATGGCTTGAGCTTTCGTTGTTTTTCAGTCACCAATGGCGGGGATGACAGTGCCAAGCGATTTTGTCGAAGAAATGACCGAAGATGGAGTGACATCGCTCCGTTTTTCTGGCGATCTGTCTATCGCCGCCGTTGGCGACTTGCCTGAACGTCTGAGTGACTATGGCGAGCATGTGCAGAGGCTCGATATATCAGAGGTAGATTATATCGATACGGTCGGCGCATGGCTGATCCATCGTACGGCTCGCGATAGCGGCGCAGAAATTGTCGGGGCAGACAATGAAGCGGAACGTTTGATTGCCGCTGTGAGCGGTGTTGACCAACCGGCAGAAGTGCGCCCCGATCCCCCTAATCCTGTAGTTCGTGTGTTAAGCGAAGTTGGCGAGGCGACGACGATCGCATTAACGACTTTAGCCGGTTTGGTTGGCTTTTTCGGTTCGGTCATGGTCTCGATGGGATCCTTGCTGCGGCATCCCGGCCGAATTCGCTGGAACGCAGTGATCCAGAGATTTGATGTTGTTGGCGTGCGCTCTTTAGGGATTATTGGGTTGATGAGCTTTCTCATTGGCCTGGTGATTGCGCAGCAGGGTGCGGTGCAACTCAGGCAATTTGGCGCAGAAGTATTTACCGTCAATCTCGTTGGCCGCCTCACTTTGCGGGAACTGGGCGTCTTGATGACCGCGATCATGGTTGCAGGGCGATCTGGCTCTGCCTTTGCCGCTCAAATCGGTACGATGAAGCTAACTGAAGAAATTGATGCGATGCGGACCATTGGCGTGTCGCCGGTGGAAGCCTTGGTTCTTCCGCGCTTTTTGGCAGCTGTCTTCATGCTGCCATTGCTGGGATTTTTTGCATCAGTGGTGGCGATTATCGGCGGTGGTTTGCTGAGCTGGGTAGAGCTCGACATCCCGCCCGCAACCTTCTTTGCCCGGATTAGGGAAGTTGTGCCGCTGACCGATGTTTATGTCGGTCTCGCCAAGGCACCAGTGTTCGGGGCGATTATTGCAATTTGTGGCTGCTATCAGGGTATGCAGGTCGAGGGCAATGCCGAGGAAGTCGGAAAACGAACGACCGCAGCAGTGGTTCAGGCGATTTTTCTAGTCATCGTTCTAGATGCTTTTTTCGCCGTGTTCTTTAGCTGGATCGGATGGAACTAATGGCCGAAGACGACTCTATGGTTTCTGAAAGAGATTTTGATGGGCCGGTCATTTGCGTCAAAGGACTGCGCAACAGTTTTGGCGATCAGGTGGTCCATGAACATCTTGACCTGGATGTCCGCAAGGGCGAGATTCTGGGCGTTGTCGGTGGATCAGGAACCGGTAAATCTGTCTTGATGCGCTCGATTATCGGTCTGCAGACACCCGACGAAGGGGCGATCGAAGTTTTTGGTGAGTCATTGCTTGGCCGCTCGGAGGCTGAAACGATTGATGTCCGTAAACGCTGGGGTGTATTATTTCAGGGCGGCGCGTTATTTTCCACCCTGACCGTCGCTGAAAATGTGATGGTGCCAATCCGTGAATTCTATCCGAAAATGGATCGTGATTTTCGCCGCGAAGTGGCAAAATATAAAGTCTGTCTATCCGGTTTGCCGCCTGAAGCCTCGCCAAAATATCCATCCGAATTGTCCGGCGGAATGCGCAAACGCGCAGGTATAGCCCGAGCGCTGGCGCTTGATCCGGAGCTTCTGTTTCTGGATGAGCCAACAGCCGGTCTTGATCCGATTGGTGCAGCGGCATTTGATAATTTGACTCGAGAGTTGCAGCAGACATTGGGGTTGACCGTGTTCCTGATTACCCATGACCTTGATACGCTGCATGCGATTTGCGACCGGGTTGCAGTGCTGGCAGATAAACAAGTGATTGCCGTGGGTACCATACCCGAGCTACTCGCCTTGGATCACCCGTGGATACAAGAATATTTCAATGGTCCGCGTGGACGCATGGCGGCAGGCCAAGGGTCATGAAGGCAACTGAAATGCAGGCTAAATACAGAGATTTGTTGCAGGTGCCGATACGGCTGGCCATAAAGGTGAAATAATGGAGACACGGTCCAATCATATTCTTGTGGGTGCTATCACCCTGACCTTGCTGGCTTTGCTGGCAGCTTTTCTGGTTTGGATCGTTCGATATGGCGACGGTGTTCAAAAAGAATATGATATTTTCTTTGCTCAATCAGTTGGTGGTCTTGCCAAAGGCACCAACGTTACTTTTGCCGGCGTTCCGTCGGGTCAAGTTCTCGACGTGGAGCTTTGGGAAAAAGACCCCAATTTCGTGCGCGTGCGTATCGCGGTGAGCGATGAGACGCCCATATTGCAAGGCACTACGGCGACCATACAGAGCATTAGTTTTACCGCTCCGCCGAATATCCAGTTGGATGGCGCTGTTAAAGACGCGCCGCCCATTGAAGAATTGGGCCCCGAAGGCGTGCCTGTCATTCCCACCAAACCCGGAGCATTGGGCGAATTGCTCAATAGTGCGCCGCTGGTGGTCGAGCGATTAGCAACATTGACCGACCGCTTGACCCTGTTGCTGTCGGACAAAAATCAGGAGTCCATCGAAGGAATTTTGAACAACACCGAGAAATTGACCGGTAGCCTCGCGAAGCAAGCGCCCAATCTTGAAGCATTGATGGCGGAATCGGCCATCGCCATTCGCAACGCCGGACAAACCGCCGAGAAGCTGTCTGCCGTCGCTGACAATACCAACGCATTGTTAAGCAATAATGGTGAACCCTTGGCGAAAAATCTGACCAAGACTTTGGCTGCAGCAGAAAAAAGCATGGCCGCGCTGGGTGAGGTTTTAGAAGACGCGCGTCCTGGGGTTCAGCAACTGGGCACCAAGACATTACCAGAAGTCGATCAACTGGTGCAGGATATGCAAGCCCTGACCAAATCGCTGACATCGGTAACCGAGCGCTTGGATCAGGGCGGGGCAGGGTCGTTACTATCGGCGCCCACGCTGCCAGATTATGAACCGGGCAAATAGAGACTATCAATGGGAAAGCAGGGCTTTATGACCATCTTGCATAAGACAAAATCCTTGGGACTGTTGACTGGTCTTGGCTTGCTGAGCGCGTGCGTCAGTTTTGGTGGTGCCGAACCACCACCCTTTTTGTTGTCGCTGACGTCGAACATGCAAGTGGATGCCGGTGCTGTCCATGCGGGACCAAGAGCCGGTGCGTTGGTGGTGCAATTGCCTTCGACACCGCAAAAACTGAACAGTTTGCGCGTCCCGGTGCAAACCGGCGCAACCGGGATTGCTTATCTGAAAGAAGCGACATGGGTCGACAAACCCGCCCGGCTTTTTCAGGGATTGCTGGCAGAAACCATTGCGGCCAAAAACAACCGATTGGTGCTGACCCCGGTTCAGGCGCAGGGTAAAGCGGATACCTATCTATCAGGGGCGCTGGTCAATTTTGGCCTCGATGGCCCCAGTTTGACCGTTACTGTCACCTATGACGCGGTAAAAATACGCGAAGGCCAGCCGGTTGAGAAACGACGCTTTGAAGTCAGTGAAACAGTTTTCGCTGCCGAGGCTGGCCCCGTGGGTGAAGCATTGAACAATGCTGCCAACCAAGTGGTTCTTGAAGTGGCAGAGTGGACCGGTTGATCATAGCCCGGATAATCAGCGCTTAATTCTCGCCGTAAACAAACCCCTCGGGCTCTGGCCAGTCCATCGATGTTGCGGCCATCACCCGAAATAATCGCCCCATCTCATCGAGATGCGTCAGCCGGTGATGGGCTGCACGAACGGTCTCAGCCTGCTTTGGCGCGCTCTCGGCCAGTTTTTTTGCACGTTGATCTATCCCAAGCGCTTTGAGCCATTGCCCTTGTTCCGTTGGACCATGAACCGACAAGAGCCGCGTTTTGGCGATATTGCCAAGAGTATGAAAGTCGACATGGGCTGTAAGGTCTGATGTGCCGGGGCTGTCAAACGGACTGATAGGCATATGGTTTTTGACCGCCTGCAAGGTGCTTCCGGTGCCGGGCTGATTATAGCCATAGTCAATAACCACAAGGACGCCGCCTTGTTTGGCAATCCGATTAGACAAGTCACCCAAAATTTGAACGCTGGCCGGGGAGCTTTCCAATATCGTGCCATCCGGCAGTCCGCCGGACATGTTTGCAACCTGATTCTCAAGGGCTGCCGTGTCTGGAATGGCAATAAATTTGTTGCGTTCTCGAGCAACCATATGGCGCCGCCATCCGTCGGGCGTGGAGACAAATTGCTCTACTGGCAAGGCATCGAAAAATTCATTGGCGACGATCAACAGCGGGCCATCTGTTGGCAGACTATCTATGGTTTCGTGCCACGCGGCGCCGTGATGGAGCGCGGCCTGCTTTTCTTTTAAGACCGGGCTGGTTTCGACAAAATGGATGTGCGGATCGCAGCCGAATCTGGCCATTGTGCGAAGCGCATCGGATGCGAGGGTTCCCCGTCCGGGGCCCAATTCTACATAATGACTACTATCAGGGCTGCCTTTGCGGAGCCAAAGGTCTGACAGCCATATGCCGACAAGTTCGCCGAACATCTGGCTGATTTCTGGCGCGGTGACAAAATCACCATCCTCGCCGATTGGGTCCTTGGCCCCGTAATAAGCCGCATTGGCTATGCCCATATATTCGCTGAGTGCGATTGGTCCTTCGCGATCGATTTTTTCAGCGAGAATATGGGCGGCCGATAGGCTCTCAGGCAACGCTCTTGTCCCCTGCGGTCGGTTCAACCCGGACGCGGCGGCCTTTTGAGGTGAACACCAGATAGATGCCAAGCAGCAGCATTGGCACTGTCAGTGTCTGCCCCATAGTGAGGCCCCAGCTAAGGTTTTCAAGACCTTTGTCCGGTTGCCGGAAAAATTCTACGGTAAACCGGCTGAGACCGTAGACCAACAGGCCGGTGCCCACCAATTTTCCGGGATGGTAGCGCGCTTCGGTTTTCCAGAAGAGCAGCGAAAGGATGATGAAATAGAGCAAACCTTCCAAACCTGCCTCATAGAGCTGGCTGGGGTGGCGAGGTACATCTCCGCCCATGGGGAAAATAATTGCCCATGGAACATCGGTTGCGCGGCCCCAAAGCTCGCCATTGACGAAATTGGCGAGGCGGCCGAAGAGCAAACCAAAGGGGATGACGCAGGCAATATAATCACAAATACGCAGAAAACTGAGCTTTTCCTTGCGCGAAATATACCAGATAGCCAGCACGACACCCAATACGCCGCCATGCAGCGACATGCCGCCATTCCAGACTTGAAGTATTTCAATTGGCGTTTTCAGAATTTCCGGTTTGTAGAAAAATACATAACCCAATCGCCCGCCGAGAATGATCCCGAGCGTCGCGTAAAAGATCATATCGTCGGCATGACGCCTGGCCAGCGGCGCACCGGGTTGAGCAATTAGTCTAGTGAGATACCAATAGCCGATTAATATGCCCGCCAGATAGGCCAGAGAATACCATTTCAACTGGAAGAATCCGAGGTCAAGCGCGTTGGGAGACAGGCCCAATTCTTCAAATCGCGTAAATTGCGCTGCACTAGCAAGAATAATATCAATCAACTCTTTTCCCCGTTCGTTTTCATCGCCATATGACTAGGGCATATAACGGGAAATTCTCCGATACCAAGAGAGAAACCCAACGGACTTTGTGGGAGAAATTTGAAATGCCGTCGCCATTAGACACGATGATCAACGAAACACTGGCAGCAATGACACAGCCGGGGCAGCTTTTGGAGCTGGATAGCGTCCAGAAATATGGCGTGGATATGCCAATTTTCAAAAATGCACCCAATAATGTTTCAGATTATTTTGCCTTTTTCTGCATGCAGCATGCGGACAAGGAATTTCTCGTGGATGGTGATATCCGTCTGACTTTCAAGGATACTTATGCCGCTGCTCGTGTGTTGGCTGGCGGACTCGTAGCTGGACATGGCGTTCAAAAAGGTGACCGGATCGGGATTGCGGCGCGCAATTCAGCAAACTGGATCATCCTCGACATGGCAATCACCATGGCGGGCGGCGTCTCGACTAAACTCAATGGCTGGTGGCAGGGCGATGAGCTCGCTGATGGCATTGAAGATGTTAGCTGTTCGATTGTTTTTGCAGATAAGCAGCGCGCCGCGCGGCTTGCCGAATCGGGTCGCGATCATGGAGCCGACGTTGTTTTATTTGAGCATGACGTGCCGCCGCTGGAAGGATTGAAGGCCTGTCTCGCAAAAGGTGGCGACGCAGAAACTGCGCTGCCGCAAATGGGACCAGAGGATAATGCGACGATATTGTTCACGTCTGGTTCCACCGGACGGTCCAAAGGCGCCTATGCGGAGCATCGGTCGGTTGTTCAGGGCGCGATGAGTTTTGTCGGTGCTTTTGCGGTCATGGCGCATCTCATGGAAAAAGCCGGAACGTTGCCGGATATCCAGCCGACTGCTTTGGTGGCTGTGCCGTTATTTCATGTCACCGCCTCGGTGCCGTTGATTCTCGTCAGCTTTGCGATTGGCCGCAAGCTGGTGATGATGAAAAAATGGGATGCCGAAGAAGCGATGCGGCTGATCGAGAAAGAAAAAGTAACCTATTTTGTGGGCGTGCCATTGATGAGCATGGAGATTTATTCGCATCCCAAGCTCAAGGATTATGACCTTAGCACCTGTGTTTCCATGGCCGCTGGCGGGGCACCGCGTCCGGTCGAGCACGTCAAACGGATTAAAGAAGGCATGGGTAAGGGCTTCCCATTGATCGGTTATGGACTAACCGAAACCAATGGTGTCGGCTGTTCCAATACCAATGAAAACTATCTGGAGAAGCCAGACAGCACCGGCCGCGCGACGCCGCCCATTGTTGATGTGGGAATCCTGGATGATGATGGCAACAAGGTCGCGCAGGGCGAACGCGGCGAAGTATGTATTCGCAGCAGCGCCAATTTCACTGGCTATTGGAATAACGAACAGGCGACCAAAGAAGCCTTTACCGAGGATGGCTATTTCCGCAGCGGTGATATTGGTTATCTCGACCCAGACGGTTACCTCTACATTGTCGACCGCAAGAAAGAGATTATCATTCGCGGCGGTGAAAATATCAGCTGTCAGGAAGTCGAAGCGGCGATCTATGGTCACACCGCGATTGCTGAAGCCTGTATCTTTGGCGTCGATGATGAACGCTTTGGCGAGGTTCCGGCCTTGGTCTATCATGTGAAAGACGGTCAAAACCTGTCACAAGATGAGCTTCTAGAATTTCTGAAAGACAAACTGGCACCGTTCAAGATGCCAGTTCATATCTGGGAATATGAAGAACCGTTGCCGAAATTGGGCACGGCGAAAATTGCCAAGATTGTCATTGCGAAGAAGCATCGGGAAATGTTGGCTGGCACTGGATGAACGTAAGCGCCAATATACCAAAGCCGGCGGCTGATCCGGGAAAGCGGATTGTCCGGCAGCGGGATATTATCAATCGTCGCAAGCTAGCCGAAGCGATTGAAGCGTTAATAGCCGAACATGGCATGGCGAAAGCCCGTCCCGAAATATTGCCATTGCTACAAGATGCATTGGCTGATGGCCGCGCGGAGATAAGCCGGCGATTGGTCGAAAAGCCCTCTGCTGGCCACGAAGCGGCGGCGGCCCAGTCGTTCCTGATTGATCAGCTTGTGCGGCTCATCCATGACATTGCGGTGGGCCACCAATATCCGGTCAGCAACCCCTCCTCCGGCGAACGGATCGCCGTCATGGCCGTTGGTGGTTACGGCCGTGGAGAAATGGCGCCGCATAGCGATGTCGATATCGCGTTCCTGACGCCATTTAAACAAACCAGCTGGACCGAGCAGGCAATTGAAGCGATGCTCTATTGGTTGTGGGATCTCGGTTTGAAAGTCGGTCAGAGCAGCCGTTCGATCGACGAGATGGTGCGGATGGCCAATGAAGATTTGAGTATCCGTACGGCCTTGTTAGAAGGGCGTTACGTCTGGGGCGACGCGGCTGTTTATGAAGAATCGAAAGCCCGTTTTTTTGCCGATGTAGTCTCTGGTACAGATCGCACTTTCGTATCTGAAAAACTGGCCGAACGCGACGCACGCCATGTGCGCATGGGCGATAGTCGCTATGTCGTTGAACCCAATGTCAAGGAAGGCAAGGGGGGCTTGCGCGATCTGCAGACGCTCTATTGGATCGGCAAATATATTCACCGTGTCGTATCAGCAGAAGAACTGATTGACGTTGGTCTGCTGACGACGAACGAGTTTAAACGCTTTCGTAAGGCTGCCAATTTCCTTTGGGCGGTGCGTTGTCATATGCATGATATGACGGGCCGAGCAGAGGATCGTCTGACTTTCGACCTGCAACCGGGCATTGCAGAGCGGATGCGGTTTGCCGATCGGCCTGGCAAGTCTGCGGTTGAGCGCTTCATGCAATATTATTTTCTGAACGCCAAAGTGGTGGGCAACCTGACCGGCGTGTTTCTTGCTCATCTCGATGAGACCCATAATGCGGGTGTGCGGCGGTTTATTCCCAATATCACGCGGCGACCGAAAAAACTAAAGGGCTTTACGTTGGATCGCGGACGGCTGGCTCTACCGGAAGAGAATTTCTTTGAAGAAGATCCAGTCCGACTGATCGAAATTTTCCAGCTTGCTGACAAACACGAACTGGAAATCCATCCACTGGCCATGCGCGCTGCGCGCCGGGACGCGAAGCTGATTACCAACAAGATCCGTAAAGACCGCCGCGCCAACGCCTTGTTTCTGGATGTCCTCAGTTCGCCGCGTGATCCCGAACTCGTGCTGCGCTGGATGAACGAAGCCTCTATTTTCGGGCGCTTCATTCCTGATTTTGGCAGGGTGGTCGCGCAGATGCAGTTCGACATGTACCATCATTATACGGTCGACGAGCATAGCATCCGCGCCATTGGCTTGCTGGCCCGCATTGGTAGCGGTGACCTGGTGGAGGATCATCCCAACTCAACCCAGACGATCAAGAAACTGAAAAACCGGCGCGTGTTGTTTGTAGCGACTTTGTTGCATGATATTGCAAAAGGGCGAGGCGGGGACCACAGCGTGCTTGGTGCCGAAGTGGCGATGAAGTTATGTCCGCGGCTGGGACTTGAACCCTATGAAACGGAACTGGTAGCTTGGCTGGTGCGGCATCATTTGTTGATGTCCGCAATGGCATTCAAGCGCGACTTGTCGGATTTCAAAACTATTCAGGACTTTGTCAGCCAAGTGAAGAGCATCGAACGGTTGCGCTTGCTCACGGTTCTGACGGTTGTCGATATTCGCGCCGTCGGGCCAGGAATCTGGAATAGCTGGAAAAGGCAATTGTTGACGGACTTGTTTCAGGCCGCAGAAGAAATGCTGTTGCTGGGTCATAAACAACGCGGACGTAAGGAACGGATAACTCAGAAAAAAATGGCATTGGCGGAAACGCTGGATTTACCCAAAGCGCAATTTACAAAATTGGCCAAGCGCTTGACTGATCCATATTGGATTGCCGAGCCAGATGATATCATCGCCCATAATGTCCGCCTCATGATGCGCGCAGGGGATGATAATCTTGCGATATCGGCCGAGGCTTATCCCGAACGCGGCGCGACGTTGGTAACTATCTATGCGGCTGATCATCCGGGCCTTTTTTATCGTATAGCCGGCGGCATTCATGTTGCAGGCGGCAACATTATCGATGCTCGTATTCACACGACTCGCGATGGTATGGCGCTGGATAATTTTCTGGTGCAGGATCAACATGGCCAGCCTTTTGCCGAAGAGAACCAGCTTGAACGATTGAAGCAGGCGGTTGAGGATGCGTTGGCCAATCGCTCTAAACTGGCGACTAAGCTGGAAGCTCGTCCGCTCTCTCATTCGCGCGCAGGCGCATTTAACATTGTGCCAAATGCGATGGTCGACAGCGATGCCTCTAATCGCTTCACGGTGATCGAAGTGACCGCGCAGGACCGTCCCGCCTTGTTGAACGAGCTTGCTTACGCGTTGTTCGAGTCCAAGGTTACGGTGCATAGTGCCCATATCGCGACCTATGGCGAGCGCGCGGTGGATACATTTTACCTTACTGATTTGCTGGGCGCGAAGATTGAAAGCAAGGCGCGGTTAAATAATTTGAAAAAGAAGTTGATCAAAGCGGCTACCCAAAAAGAAGCGATAAAAACCGCAGCCTAACCGAGCTTGTCTTTCAGTGCCGCAAGCGCGCCAAAAGGCCCGGCTTCTTCTTCGCTCTTCAGTCCCGTTTTTTCTGCTGCAATGTCTGCATCGGGACCGCGCGGATATGGATCAAGCGCGAGAAACAATGTTTGGGCGATGGCTTCTCCCAGATCAATTTGCGCATTTTCATATTCAATCATATCGCAATCTTCTGTTGCGAGTTCGATTTCCTCTTCAGCCGGCGCGATCTCCGTTTTTTCGACAAAGACAATGTTAAATTCTTCGGCAACGCCGACCGGGAATGGTTGGCCGCTAACCGAGCAAGCCTGATGCAGGTCGGATCGGATATTTCCGGTGAATCGGATTTCATGCTCTTTCGCCTCCAGGCGATAGTCTGCGGTGATCGACTCTATTGATGGCAAATCAAAACGGTCGGAGAGTGCCTGACGCTGATCGTGATTGGCGACAATTTTCCCGGTCAAAGCTGCGCCGCCAATATCGGACAGTTTGATGATTGTAGAGAGTTCTGGGGACGGTAAAGGGGATGCTTCTGTCATGCTGCTGCCTTTCCGATATTCCCGGCGATAACTTGGTCGGTCGCTATTTTGGTCAAGCGATCATAAAAATTTGCAAAATTCTTGGTTGTGAAATCTAGCGCCGCTGCTTCAGGTGGTTCGCCGCGATAAAGGTTCCGGGACAAGGCTTCATCAAGTTTCGCATCGCCAGTCAGCGCCTCGCGATAGGCGCCCAGACGTCCGCCCAGCGCGCTCATCATCTCGCCAACCCGCTTGCCGACAATCAAATCGCCAATGCCGATCTGGCGCAACTGGCCTTCCATATCCGTGACAAATAACTCTGTGAGCCACGCTATTTCCTGCCTTGCTTCGTCAGTCTGGTCCAGCCGGATCAGCACGGTACAAAGAGACGCTGCGATCATATCGAAGCGCCCGTCCAGTGAGTCAGGAACGCCGCCTTGTTCGTACCAGTCTGGGCGGCGGCCCTCTGCGATAATGGCATCATAAAGCGGCTGCATCACCATATTGGGATTTTTGCGGCCCAGTAGCTCGTTTAAGAATGACATTGTTTGTTCCGACCCCGAATATTGTTTTAAACGCGACCGGCTTATGACCGGTTATGTTAAGACTACATACAGGGGATATTGATATTTACACTGCGAGATGCAATGGGCCTTTTCTCAAGCGGTTAAAAAACTGCTATAGAGATTTAAAGCGCCTTTTGCAGCAAACGCCATGGGCGGCCGTTTTGGAGAAGTGAGTAGATGTTTAGCCAATTGAATATGCCCAAGATGAAAATGCACGTTATGCTGACCGGGTTGGTCGCAGGCGGGCTGTTATTGTCTGGTTGCTCGCAAGTCCGAGGCCATCAGGGCTATATTGTCGACACAGTGCTCACCAATGCGATCCAGCCCGGGCTGGATAACCGCCAATCGGTCGAAGCCTCTCTGGGGCGCCCGACATTTAGCGCGCAATTTGATGACAAGACCTGGTATTATGTCTCCCGTGAGACGAAGCAACTGGCGTTTAACTCTCCTACACCGCGAGACCAGATGGTTATGCGCATCACTTTTGACGAAGCTGGCAATGTCACAGCGGTTGACCGGACTGGCCTGGAACTGGTCGCAAGCATTAGCCCGGATGGCGATACCACGCCGACACTGGGCCGCGAACGCTCTTTCTTTGAAGAGCTATTCGGTAATATCGGCGCGGTAGGCGCGCCGGGTGCCCAAAGTCCCAGCAACGACCCAACTCGGCCTTAACGTCAAATTCAGCTAATTTTCTGCTCGTGATATCGCTATTTTGCAATACCACTTGCGGCCAATACAGCCAGCGTCACCAGCTCGGAAGCGGTTGATGCCATGGTTGCGATCTGCACTGATTTGTCCAGACCCACCAGCATCGGCCCGATCACTGCATCGCCGCCAAGTTCGCGGAGCAATTTGGCAGACAGGTTCGCTGACTGCAGTCCTGGCATGACCAGTACATTGGCGGTACCGGACAGGCGATTGAACGGATAATTTGCCATTAACTTGGGATTGAGTGCGACGTCGGGCGACATCTCCCCTTCATATTCAAAATTGACCCGACGGCCGTCTAGCGTTGCAACGGCTTCGCGGATGTTTTCGAGCCAGCGACCAGCAGGGTTGCCAAAGGTCGAATAGCTAAGGAAGGCTACACGGGGTTCATGCCCCATTTTCCGCGCTACCGCAGCGGTTTGCTCGGCGATATCGGCCAGTTCTTCGGCGGAAGGCCGTTCATTGACCGTGGTATCGGCCATAAACACCGTGTGGCTCTGTCCGACCATCACGTGAATGCCGAAAGCGGTGCGGCCTTTTTCGACATCAATAACTTTGGCGACGTCTTTAAATGTCTGCGAATAAGGCCGGGTCACGCCGGTAATCATGGCATCGCCCTGATCCATCGCAAGCAAGGCAGAGCCAAAGATATTGCGGTCCTGGTTGACCATGCGTTTGATGTCTCGCTCCATATGGCCTTTGCGGTGCAGGCGTTCATAGAGCATGTTGACCATGTCCGGGACCAGCGGGCTGTTGCGAGAGTTATGGATTTCAAAGCGATCGGGATCACTGACGCCCAGTTCCTGCAGTTTTTCGCGCACACGGTCATCGCGACCAACCAGCACAGGTGTTCCATAGCCGCCATCCTGAAACTGGATTGCTGCGCGTAGGACAACATCTTCTTCGGCTTCCGCAAAGATGACCCGTTTGGGTGACAAGCGGGACGTTTCATAAGCCTGCGTCAATACGGATGTGGTTGGATTGAGCCGTGCTTTCAGGCTCTGACGATAGGCATCGAGATCTTCAATCGGTTTTTGTGCGACACCACTGTCCATCGCCGCCTTGGCAACAGCGGCAGAAACCACATCCATCAAGCGGGGATCGAACGGTGCTGGGATAATATAATCCACGCCAAATGTCGGCGCTTGCCCGCCATAAGCGGCAGCGACTTCTTCGGGCACCTGTTCGCGGGCGAGCTCCGCAATGGCATAGGCCGCAGCAACTTTCATTTCTTCATTGATACGGGTTGCGCGAACATCCAGGGCGCCGCGGAAAATAAACGGGAAGCCCAGCACGTTATTGACCTGATTGGGATAGTCAGACCGTCCGGTCGCCACAATCGCATCGGGGCGTGCGGCCTTGGCATCGGGCGGAGTAATTTCTGGATCTGGATTGGCCATCGCAAAGATTATCGGCTTGTCAGCCATGTCTTTGACCATTTCCGGTTTTAGCGCGCCAGCAGCCGAGAGGCCAAGGAACACATCTGCGCCCGTCAGGGCTTCGGTCAGGTCGCGCGCATCCGTATCAATCGCATGAGCGGATTTCCACTGGTCCACATTGTCGCGACCGCGATAGATGACGCCGCTGCGGTCACACATGGTGAGATTATCATGCGGCACACCCAATGATTTAATAAGCGAAGCACAGGCAATGGCTGCTGCCCCTGCGCCGTTTACGACGACTTTAATATCTTTGACATCGCGGTTGGTCAGCAAGCAGGCGTTGATGATACCGGCGGCCGCGATAATCGCCGTGCCATGCTGATCATCGTGGAAAACCGGAATATTCATCTGGTCGCGCAAGGTTTGCTCGATGATGAAACAGGCCGGGGCGCCAATATCTTCCAGATTAATACCACCGAAACTCGGTTCCATGATGCGCACCGCATTGATGAACGCATCGGTATCTTCGGTGTCCAGTTCGATATCGATGGAGTCGACATCGGCAAAACGCTTGAACAGGACGGCCTTGCCTTCCATCACTGGCTTGGAAGCCAGAGCGCCCAAATTGCCAAGGCCCAAAATCGCGGTGCCGTTGGAAATAACTGCAACTAAATTGCCTTTGGCGGTATAATCATAGGCTTTCGAGGGGTCCTCAGCGATCGCACGCACCGGAACGGCGACACCGGGAGAATAGGCAAGGCTCAAATCGCGCTGGGTGGCCATCGGCTTGGATGCCACAATTTCTATTTTGCCGGGACGTCCGTGGGAGTGGAACAATAAGGCTTCGCGCTCAGAAAATTCTACGTTGCTATCATTCTTGTCGGCCAAATTGTTTCTCCGTAATTTGGGTTTGGCACCCTCTGCCAAAATCCCCGCGTCCCTAATAGTGCCTACCCCGATTGCTATGGCTTGGGCAAGTGTTGCTTCATCCGCCGTTCATCTATTTTTAGCAGTCAAGTTTCTGATACGCGGCCTTTTCTGAACGGCGGGTCTGGGCTATCGCATCCCCATGGCAACGCGGACTCAGCAGAAACCGGACAAGAAAAAAGCACTGGCTGCGAAAGCCGGTGCTGATGTCAAACGCACGCCGATGATGGAGCAATATTTTGCGCTGAAGGAAAAGGCGCAGGACTGTCTGCTCTTTTACCGGATGGGAGATTTTTTCGAGCTGTTTTTTGAGGACGCGAAGCTGGCGTCGGCCGCGCTTGACATAGCCCTGACGTCGCGCGGGAAAAATGCTGGTGAGCAAATCCCGATGTGCGGGGTTCCGGCTCATGCGGCTGAGAGCTATCTGGCGAAACTGATCCGCGCCGGCTTCAAGGTCGCAATTGCCGAGCAAACCGAAACGCCTGCCGAAGCGAAGGCGCGGGGCGGATATAAAGCTTTGGTCGCACGGGATATCATTCGCTTTGTCACTGCTGGAACCTTGACCGAAGATACGCTGCTCGATGCGCGGTCGGACAATATGCTGGTCGCGGTTGCCGAGGTTCAGGGGCAGATTGGTATTGCTGCTAGCGATATTTCGACTGGTGATTTTGAACTTCTCCAAATTTCCGAAGATGCGCTGACCGCCGAATTGTCGCGGATCGCGCCTTCAGAAATTATTTGCAGCCCTTCGCTGGCTGCGCGGCTGGAGGCGGCCACCGAATGGCCTAAAGAGGATTTCGATAGTCAAAAAGCCGAGCGTAAACTCAAGGCGCTGTTCGGTGTATCGACGCTCGATGGTTTTGGAGATTTTGCGCGCAGCGAACTGGCGGCAGCTGGCGGGCTGATCGCTTATATTGAACATGCCGCGCAAGGAGAAACGCCGTTTCTGAAACCGCCTGTGCAGCGCCATGCGGGCGAATATCTGCTGATTGACGGCGCGACGCGGGCCAGTCTGGAAATTGAGCGGACTATGGCGGGCGAGCGCAAGGGCAGCTTGCTTGGTATTATTGACCGCACCGTAACGCCGGGAGGCGCGCGCTTGTTGGGCCGCGATCTCGCTGCGCCGCTTTTTGATGAAACCAAGATCAACCCGCGCCTTGGCGTGGTGCAATGGTTTCACGATGCACCGGCCATTCGCGACGCGGTTCGCGATGCGCTCAAAGCCATGCCGGATATCAGCCGTGCATTGGGCCGGATATCGGCCGGGCGTGGCAGTCCCCGTGATGTGGGACAGATTCGTGATGGTCTGAGCGGTGCGCGGTTGTTGCGCGAGCGACTAGCGCTCGACATGGCGTTGCCCGATATGATGAACGCGCTGCTGCCAGCGCTCGATGGCCATGCAGCGATGGTCGATCTGCTGGAACGCGCACTGGTCGAAACACCGCCGACTGAGATGAGCAATGGCGGTTACATCGCGGCAGGCTATGATCCCGCGCTAGACGAATTGCGCAGCGCCGGTTCCGATGGCCGGAAAGCGATTGCGACGCTGGAAGCGCGCTATCGCGAAGCAACCGGGATCAACACGCTCAAGATCAAGCATAATGCGGTTCTGGGCTATTTTGTCGAAGTGCCAGCACGCCATGGCGATAGTTTAATGGCCGAAGATTCCGGTTTTACTCATCGTCAGACATTGGCGGGCGTGGTGCGGTTTAACTCGACCGAACTCCATGAAGAAGCAGTACGCGTGACGCAGGCAGGGGCGCATGCGTTTGCCGCTGAAGCTGCGCATTTTGAAGAACTGGTCGACAAGATACTAGAGCGCAAAGATGCGATAGCGACAAGCGCCGATGCGCTAGCGCGAATTGACGTGTCATCGGCCTTGGCCGAACGCGCGATCGAGGGGCAATGGAGCCGGCCCGAGTTTGCAGACGGCAATGTGCTCGATATCAAAGCCGGGCGCCATCCAGTGGTCGAGGCGGCGCTGAGCGCCTCTGGCGATCCATTTGTTGCCAATGATTGCGCTTTGTCCAATGATGAGCGGCTCTGGCTGGTATCCGGTCCCAATATGGGCGGTAAATCTACCTTCTTGCGGCAAAATGCGCTGATCGTGATCCTTGCGCAGGCGGGCGGCTTTGTGCCTGCCGCGTCCGCTAAGCTGAGCCTTGTCGACCGCCTGTTCAGTCGGGTGGGAGCCTCTGATAATCTGGCGCAAGGGCGTTCGACTTTCATGGTCGAGATGGTCGAAACGGCAACGATCCTCTCTCAGGCAACCGAGAAAAGCTTCGTCATTCTCGACGAAGTGGGCAGGGGCACATCGACCTATGATGGCCTCGCGCTGGCATGGGCGGTGGTCGAGGCTGTCCACGAAACCAACCAATGCCGTTGCTTGTTCGCGACCCATTATCATGAGCTGACCCAGCTGGCGGACCGGCTCGACGCGATGTCGCTGCATCATGTCCGTGCGCGGGAATGGAAGGGAGATCTTGTTCTATTGCATGAACTCGCCAAAGGGCCAGCGGATCGCAGCTATGGTCTGGCCGTGGCTAAGCTTGCGGGCATTCCGAAACCGGTGCTCAAACGCGCCAAGTCCGTGCTCGATAAGCTGGAAGCGGGCAAGGCGGAAACCGGGGGTTTCGCTGCCGGTTTGGGTGACCTGCCTTTATTTGCGGCCAGCCTTGTGGAAGAGGATGCGAAATCCGATATGCTGAGAGAAGCCTTGCGGGAACTGGACATAGATGCCTTGAGCCCCCGCGATGCGCTCGACCAACTTTATGCACTGAAAACGGTGCTGGAACAGGAAGAATAATGAACCGCTGGATCATCATCGTCATGACTGCGCTGCTTCTTGCTGGCGGAGCCTATGTCTATAGTTCGCGCAGCGCCAATGCAGAGCCTCTGGAAGTAGGCGCAGCGGCTCCCGATTTCGAAACCACCGGCGCGCTGGCCGGTAAGCCATTTAAGGTTAGCCTGTCGGACAAACTGAAAAACGGTCCCGTCGTGCTCTATTTCTTTCCCAAGGCCTTTACTGCGGGCTGCACGATCGAAGCCAATATGTTTGCCGAAGCGACCGCTGATTTTGAAGCAGCCGGGGCGACGGTTATCGGCATGTCCGGGGATAGTATGGAAGAATTGACCAAATTTTCGGTCGAGGAATGCCGCGATAAATTTGCGGTGGCGCGCGCCGATGATGCGGTGATGGATGGATATCAGGTGCGCATGGAACCGACGTTGGCGCTAACCAATAGAACCAGCTATGTCATTGATCAAAATAGTAAAATTGCCTTCGTACATAGCGCGCAAGATCCCAAAGCGCATGTGACGGGAACGCTGGAGAAGGTGAAGCAATTGGCGCGGGCGAAAATCGCTGCTCCGCCTGAAAGTTGATAAAGATGTTGCATTTGGCGTGAAGCTGGATTGAAAGACAGCATGACCCAAGACGCACATAACCTATCCGGTAATCACGCGCCCGATCCAGCGATGCTGGCCAAGGCGGAAACGCTCACCGAAGCCTTGCCCTATTTGCAGCGCTATGCGGGCAAGACGTTCGTCATTAAATATGGCGGCCATGCCATGGGCGATCCTGCGCTGGCGCGCAATTTTGCCGAAGACGTCGTGCTGTTGAAAGCCGTGGGTATTAATCCGGTCGTTGTTCACGGCGGTGGTCCGCAAATCGGCGCGATGCTGGAACGGGTCGGGGTCGAGAGTAAATTTGTCGATGGCCTGCGCGTCACGACCAAGGAAACTGCAGAGATTGCCGAAATGGTTCTGTCTGGCGCGATCAACAAGGAATTGGTGAGTTGGATCGAGCGGGCAGGCGGCAGCGCAATCGGCATATCGGGTAAAGATGGCGGCTTTGTCAAAGCGGCCAAGCTACGCCGCACGGCTCGCGATCCCGACAGCAATATCGAACGGATTATTGATTTGGGTTTTGTCGGTGAACCCAAACGAGTGGACCGCAGTGTGGTCGATATGATTTCAACATCTGGCATGATTCCCGTCATTGCCCCCATTGGTGTAGGCGAAGATGGTCATACCTATAACATCAACGCCGACACCATGGCTGGTGCGGTCGCGGCGGCGCTCAGGGCATCACGCCTGTTTTTGCTAACTGATGTGGCGGGTGTATTGGACAAAGAAGGCGATCTGCTGACAGACCTAAACCCAACGGATATTAAGCGTCTGCAGGGCGATGGCACGATATCGGGCGGCATGATTCCCAAGCTGGAAACTTGCGTTGACGCTGTGGTGAAAGGGGTCGATGCGGCGGTCGTCCTCGATGGCCGCGTACCCCACGCGATGCTGCTGGAGATTTTCACCAGCAAGGGCGCCGGTACGCTGATCCGCGATGATTTTGAAGCGGTTGATTAATTGCCCAACTGTATTATATTGTTGATACACTAATTTTTGGCATAGATTGCTTGGCATTGCGCGCCACTATCGTTTAATGGCCATCATTATATAAAAAGGTTTGGGTCCATGTTTTTTGCTCTGTTTCAGATTATCGGCATTTTGTTGAATGTCGCGATTACGATCATCATCGTGCAGGCGATTATGAGCTGGTTGCTCGCGTTTAATGTGATTAACCTACAAAATGATATTGCCAGAGCGATTTGGACGACATTGGACGCACTGACGGCACCAATTTATCGGCCTATCCGCAAGATTATGCCGGACTTTGGTTCGATTGATTTAACGCCGATGGTGGTGATTATCAGTATCATTATATTGCAGGATGCCATCCTGCCGCCGCTCGGCGCGGCGCTCATCCCCATTTTATGAGTTTTCATACATGACACAACGCGCAGCGGCGATAATCGACGGCAAGGCCTTTGCAGCAGGCTTGCGAGAACGCATCAAAGCCGTTGTTCCAGAATTTCAGAAGCAAACCGGGCGCGCTCCCGGGCTAGCTGTGGTGCTAGTGGGCGAAGACGCGGCGAGCCAAGTCTATGTCGCATCCAAACATAAAGCTACGCTGGCAGCCGGCATGGAAAGTTTCGAACATCGTTTGCCCGCCGATACGGCGCAGGCTGACCTGATTGCTCTGGTGGAAAAGCTAAACGCAGACGAAGCCGTGGATGGGATATTGGTGCAATTGCCGCTGCCAAGCCATCTTGACGAGAAAGCAGTCGTCATGACGATTGACCCGGACAAGGATGTTGACGGCTTGCATGTTATCAATGCCGGCCGGCTGGCCAATGGGGAAGAGGCGCTAACGCCATGTACGCCTTTGGGCAGCTTGATGCTGTTAAAAGATCAATTGGGTGATCTGTCGGGGCTCAACGCTGTGGTTGTTGGTCGCTCGATCTTGGTTGGCAAACCGATGGCGCAGCTGTTGCTGGCGGAAAATTGCACCGTCACCATGGCCCATAGCCGCACACGCGATTTGCCCGATGTCGTGCGCCGCGCCGATATTGTCGTTGCCGCTGTTGGTCGCGCTGAAATGGTCAAAGGTGACTGGCTCAAAGACGGCGCGGTCGTCATTGATGTCGGGATCAACCGGCTTGCGCCCGAAGCAGGCAAGGAAAAAGGCCGATTGGTCGGTGATGTGGCGACGGCAGAGGCAATGGATCATGTCCGCGCAATCACGCCTGTTCCCGGCGGTGTTGGGCCAATGACCATCGCTGTGCTACTGCGTAATACACTGGTAGCTGCTTCGACGCGCGCTGGCCTGAACAAGCCTGAAGGATTGTAATTCATGAAACGGTTATTTGCGGCATTCGGAATCGCTTTGTTGCTGGCAAGCTGTGCTGGAAATAGCAGGCCGAGCGACCGCGATCGCTTTCTTCGTGCAGCCGGTAAACCTGTCGCCAATCCCAGTGATATTGTCAAAGCCGAACTGGCCTTTGCCCGCCTGGCGCGGGATAAGGGGCAATGGACGGCATTTCGCGAAACTGCTGCGCCAGATGCGATCATGTTCACGCCAGAGCTGGTCAGTGCGCCGGTTTGGCTAAAAGGCAAAGCAGACCCGCCGCAGGCAACCGAATGGCAGGCGCATAAGGTTTTCATGTCCTGTGATGGCAGTATGGGCGTCGCGACCGGCGCCTGGCAGGGCGCAAAGGGTGGCAACGGCTATTTCACCACGATATGGCAAAAGCAGGATGCCCAAGGTCGTCGTCAGCGCGGCAAAGAGGTCGAATGGAAATGGATATTCGACCATGGCGTGCCGCTCGACAAACCCTTGGCGGAACCTGATTTTGTAACGACCAGAGTGGCGAGTTGCGCAAAAGGAACCCCGATACCTATCTCAGCGGCGCCTTCCGGCGACAGCAACAAGAGCGGGTTTTCTTTAGATCGCACAATGTTCTGGAGCGCGGAAAGCTCTGCCGACCAATCGCGCTCGATATTGGTGCGTTTATGGAACGGCGACAAATGGGAAGATATTGTCTTTGACGATGTAGTGGCGACCCAATGATTGAGTTGTTTGTTTCTGCCTTCATCACATTTTTTGTGGTGATTGACCCGCCGGGCTGTTCGCCAATCTACGCCAGTTTAACCGGAAATGCATCACCGAAACAGCGTCGGATCATGGCGATCCGCGCGATCATTGTTGCGTCTATCATATTGGCCGTTTTTGCCGCTTTTGGTGAACAATTGCTTGGCGCCTTGGGCATCAGTCTCGATAGCTTCCGCATCGCGGGCGGTATCATGCTGTTCATCATTGCGCTGGAAATGGTTTTCGAAAAACGCACCCAGCGCCGGGAAGACCGCGCGCAGGACATTATCGACCAGCCGGAAATAGAGGATGTCTCGATTTTTCCTATGGCGATGCCGATGATCGCTGGTCCTGGTTCCATTGCAGCTGTGATGCTGCTCATGGCGCGGCATGAGGGCTTGGAAAGCACATTTGTGATCTTGGGCGCTTTGGCTTCCGTATTGCTTCTGACGCTGCTCGGTCTGCTGCTCGCTGGTCCCATGATGCGGATATTGGGCCACAAGGTGGAGCAGGTGATCACCAGGGTGCTTGGCGTGTTGCTTGGTGCGCTTGCCGTGCAATTTGTCATCGACGGGCTCAGAGCCAGCTTTTAGAGCGTTCGGGCTTCTTCGATCAGCATCACAGGCACGCCCAATTTGATCGGATAAGCCACGCCCCCAGCTTCACTGATAAGCTCCTGTGCCTTTGCGTCATAAACCAGTGGTTTACGCGTCATGGGGCAAACCAATATGTCGAGTAGCTTGGTATCGAAGCTGCCGGCCGGTTGATCGCTCATTGCAATGTGACGCGGCCTTCATCGCCGTCCTGCCGGCCGAAAAATTCGAGTAGCTGGATGATCAATTCAGCGCGGTTAGAAAGTCCATCCACTTCCAGCAGTGCCTGTTTCGATGCTGCGTCAAACGGCGCAATTTGGGCAATACCGTTGACAAAAGACATGTCATCGAGCCGCCCGATGCTATCCCAATCTACTTGATAGCCCTGCAGATCGGCAAATTTGCGCGATTCAATTTCCAGCGCCGCCCGCTCAGCACTGGCCAAAACTTCGTCCAGTTCGGCATTTTCCTCGATTTCCGCGCGAACCTGCCGAAAGGCGGTGGATGCATCAATCTCTTCGACAATCCGGAATCGCGATACGCCTTCTAACACGACGTTGAAGCGCCCATCATCCATAGCTTCAATGTCGATAATCTTACCAACACAGCCGATATCGAACAATTCAGGAATGTCGCCATCTGTTTTGGGTTGGACCATTCCGATCCGCCGATCGCGTGCCATCGCATCGTTAATCAGTGCGCGGTAACGCTCTTCAAAAATATGCAGCGGCAGATGCATGCCCGGGAACAACAACGCGCCGGACAAAGGAAAAATAGAGATGCGTTTGGTTTCGGTCATATCTATCCGAACAATATCGCGGACAGCTTGCGCCGGGTAGAGGATACCCATTCGTCTTCGAGCCCGACCACTTCAAACAGCGAAAGCAGTTTTGCTCGCGCTGCGCCGTCGTTCCATTCCTTGTCTGCTTCGATAATAGTCAGCAGATGGTCCGCTGCGCCGTCATGATCGCCCGATGCTATCATCGCGCTGGCCAGATCAAAACGCGCTTGATGGTCCTTCGGATTGGCAGCAACGGCGGCCTGCAAAGCTTCCGCTTCGCTATCGTCCGGCTTGTCTTTGGCTAGTGTCAAAGCCGCAGTAGCGCGCTCTATGGCCGGGTCGCTTGCCATGGCTTCTGGGACACCTGTCAAAGCGGCTTCTGCTTCCGGTAGGTGATCAGCCAAAATCAAGGCGCGGATCAAGCCGCCAACGGCTTCGGCATTGTCTGGCGCCATATCAGCGATTTGGGCAAATATTCCAGCGGCCCTCTCGCCGTCGCCTTGACCGAGCACTTCCTCGCCCATGGCAAGCAGCGGAACAATATCCTGTTTGGGCTCTTCGCCACCTTCACCAATCGGAAGCTGTGTAAGCAACTGGTCGAGAATTTGCCCTAACTGGCTTTCCGTTCGCGCAGAGGTCAGGTCGGCCACCGGCTTGCCCTGAAATATCGCGTAGACGGTTGGAATGGACTGGACCTGAAATTGCGATGCGATGAACTTATTCTCATCGACATTGACCTTTGCCAGCATCACGCCCTTATCGGCGTAATTGGCTGCGACTTTTTCCAGCACAGGGGTCAACGCCTTGCACGGCCCACACCATTCCGCCCAAAAATCAAGAATCACCAGTTTGTTCATGCTGGGCGCGACTACGGCCTGCTGAAATTCTTCAACCGCCTTTTGTTCGTCCACTGTTAGTCCTGCTGTCGCCAATTTCTGCTCCTGTAACTTTTGCGCCGAGTCCCATCCTACATTGGCTGTTTTGGGAGGGAATCGCGCCCTGTTTTCTTGTATATCCGCGCTTTATGTGGGGTCGGACCCGGCAAAGCCAAGCATATTTTTACTTTTCATGGCTATCGATTGAAAAATGGGGCTTGCCGGGCTGTATAACGCATGCTAACCGCGCGCCTCAACTGCTGATGACGATAGCATGGTTACCCGATGTCACAGCAGCGCCGAGCGGGCGTAGCTCAGGGGTAGAGCACAACCTTGCCAAGGTTGGGGTCGAGAGTTCGAATCTCTTCGCCCGCTCCAGTTTTTCTGCCTGTTATAGGCCATGAACTGAATTCTTAGTGTATCATGCCCCACCATATCCCCACTAACCGCTTGCGAAACCACCTGTATAATTGGCTATCGATTAGGTATCGAGCGCAAAGCTGAATTATATGTTCCAAGGTGCCCACCGCTTTAAGATGGGCGGGGTCAATCCGATGCGATCATACAAAGCTGGCACTATATTGCTAATGTCCGCAACATCCCGAAAGCGGACACTAGGAAAATTGGTTTGATCGCAAGATACGGGACGTAAGATATATCTGATCCGGCTACCGAGTTCTTTCATCGGGATCCGGAGTCAAATTATTGAAACATTTTCTTTTAATTCACGGCAGTTGGCACGGGGCTTGGTGTTGGTACAAAGTTGCACCTCGCCTAGAAGCACAGCGTCATAGTGTATCGGTTCCCGATCTTCCCGGCCGCACCCTTAACCCAGTCGAACCTATTTGTGTGGGTCTAAACAGGATGATAACGTCGGTTGGTCAGCATCTTCCAGTCGACCGAAAAACTACGGTTGTTGTGCACAGCAGATACGGTATTTTGGCATCAATGTTAGCGCAGGCCTTTCCTGAACAGATTGAGCAGACAATTTACCTAGCTTCCTACATGCTTCCTTCAGGAAAGCGCGCCGCAGAATATTTTGCTTGGGATACAGGTTCCTATTTAGCTCCCCATGTTGCGATCAGTAAATTCGGAATGTGGGATCAATTGCACTCTGATATTTTCCGTGAAGGACTGTATCATGACTGTGATGAGGACGACAATAAACTCGGTAGGCTGTTGCTAGGCAAAGAACCATTACGGCCTGCACTGGCAAAACTGAAATTGACCGAAGATTGCTACGGCAGTGTTCCCCGTGCGTACATCCGATTGACCGAAGATCGTGCAGTGACGCCAGCACTTCAGGATCGTGTTCTTAATGAAACGAAGGTCGATAGAGTAGAAAGCATTGCAGCAAGTCATTCCGCCTATTTTTCAAAGCCGGACGAGCTTGTAGAAACCATTTTAAAACTAACGAAAACATGACGACAAAAGTCATATATACGACCAAAAATTTGAAATCATTAAACCTGAGAGTAGAGCGGGTCGATTGGACGAGAATTGCCAACGACTTAGATAGCAATGGCTATGCTGTCGTGCCGGGCTTTTTGTCTCAGGGAGAATGCCGAGCTCAGATCAATCGATTTTCTAGCAATCATGAGTATCGAAAAACTGTTGTGATGGAACGATATCGCTTCGGTCTTGGCGTCTATAAATATTGGGACTATCCTTTACCTGATCCCGTTCAAATCTTGAGAGAAGAACTCTACCCAAGACTCGCGGTAATCGCGAACGAATGGATGGATATGCTCAGGATCGATCAAAGGTTTCCGGCCGCGTTTGAGGGACTAAACGCACAATGTCATGCCAATGGTCAACGTCAGCCAACGCCATTGATTTTGAAATATGGAAAAGGCGGTTTTAACACTCTGCACCAAGACCTATATGGCGATATCCATTTTCCAATTCAGGCGGCTTTGTTCCTAACCCAGCCTGGAGAAGACTATACTGGAGGTGAATTTGTGTTGACCCAACAAAGCCCAAGAGCGCAATCGAAAGTGACGGTCTTAACTCCGAAGATGGGGGATATGATAATTTTCACGACCAATTTTCGGCCGATTAGGGGCAGTCGGAGCTATTATCGTGTAACCATGAAGCATGGCGTTAGCGAAGTTCTCAGTGGAGAACGCTACGCGATGGGGATTATTTTTCACGACGCCGTGCGGTAAAATATGATCCACCATCTAGATACGTCGCGTGGCAATGCCGTCCAAGGAGATTTAGTACATGGATCTCTTTGAACAATTGGCCGACGGGTCGTTTAACCTTCTTCCACGCGACGGCATTGCGCTTTATTATGGGCCGATATTACAGCCCAATGGCGCGGAACATTATTTTAAGATTTTGTTGAGCGAGATTGATTGGCAACATGACAAAGCCCTTATTTTCGGGAAAAATATTGTCACAAAACGCAAAGTTGCTTGGTATGGCGATGCGGATTTTTCTTATACCTATTCCAACACTACCAAAACCGCAAAGCCATGGACGCCCACACTTTTGGCGTTAAAAAATATTGTAGAGCGTGAAAGCGAAGAAACGTTTAATTCGTGCCTCCTAAATCTCTATCATAACGGCAGCGAAGGCATGGCTTGGCATAGCGATAGTGAAAAGGATCTCAGGAAAAACGGCGCTATTGCTTCACTCAGTTTCGGAGCGGAACGAAAATTTTCGTTCAAGCATAAAAAAACCAAAGAGAATATTTCAATAGTTTTGGAGAATGGAAGTCTGCTTGTGATGAAAGGAGAAACACAAACCCATTGGCTCCACCGATTGCCGCCCACCAAAATACCACACACTGATCGAGTCAATTTGACCTTCCGGACAATAGCCACACATTAGCAATCTGGTTCGGCCAAGTTACCAGGAGTGAAGCTAGAACAAGCAGCATGAGAAATTCGAATTATCTAGTAGTGAAATAGTGTCCGCTTTTGCGCCCATAGCGGACATAAGCATTGTGGCTGCTTTATCCCGAAAGCGGACGTTAGCTTTGGTCATTTTTGACGGCGGCAATTGGCTGGTTAGCAGTCCATCATCGTTCGGAAAGAAGACCCGATAAGCTGGCCTTGCGGCAAGTGCGGCGCGATAATTGATAAAGAGGTGATTTTTCTCTCTAACGCCTCGCCACCATCGCTTTTATCTCGGCGACCGTTACGTATCCACGTTTTTCGGTGTCCAGCCGGTTGAAATTTGCGACGACCCTTTCCATGCCGCCTGCTTCAGCTTCGGCTTTGGTCAATCTACCGTCCTTGTTCGTGTCTGATGCAGCAAAGCGGGAATCGATTATGCGACTGATCGTCGCGGTGGGCTGGGCCAGAACTGGTGTCGCCCAAAGTAGGCCACTGGCAAAAAAAGTTAGGGTTCTAGTCATATTGTTCATTTCAAATCTCCATTCCGCCGTTCATTAAAAGGCAGGGTCGACGTGCTCCGTTGCCTTGTTCTTAGACGCTAAATGCTTAGCGATGCCGTCGTGAGCGAATGAAAGCCGCGACGGCGACCAAAGCAGAGAAAAGCATAGGCTGAGACCTTTCGGAATAAATTCTACGCGGTTGGGACGATCGGTGGAGGTGTCCAGCGGCCTTCGCGGATTGCTCGATCGGGCAGGTAAGTACGGAAGACGCATTTAAACGTGCCTTCGGGTGTCGGCATCCAAACGAGTGAAGGATCGCTTGGCCGCTCGCGTTGAAAAGCGAGGGTGATTGATCCATCGGGTTGGAATATGAGTCCGTCGCTGTGGGAATTTATGGCAAATCGACTGAGCTCATTTTCATAAAAGAACAAGCGCTGGTCAGGGGAGATCGCGTACATGCTGAGCGACCAGAAAGCGTTGGTCGGAACGCCCTCGGCCGGAAGCACCATGCGATACGGCTGATCTCCATTTAGCGGAGTGCCCGCAACGTCTGTCGAGCCACTATAGTACACGGCCTCATCCACGGTCAGGGCTCCGAACCCTACCATGGCGGTCCCGGCGCGAACGGCGTCGTTGGTGCCGTAATTTCCCAATATTTTGGGCGGTGTCGTCCAGCCGATTGCGTTCTTTTCGTCAGCTTTGATCTGCGCCATGATACTATCTTCAACCTGGTCGACGGCTCGCGACCAGGCAAATTTTTTGGTCGGAGAAAGGTCCTCGAAAGCGTCGAGCTTGCCCGGTAGGATGCCGAACGCTTCAAACATTGAGGCCCGGGCGCTATGGGTGGCAACTGGATTGCGCGCTAAAATTTCGTTCGTGAGCGCGAGAAAGACTTTCGCACTGACGCGTTCAGGTGCTTTAGTTACAAATTGTTTGGCGCGTTTAGCGGGGTTCAAGGGTCGCACCCTGATTTGCGACTGCACCTCTCGAGCATCATCCAGATCGCTCTCGCCTGCAACAAAAACGCGACCAAGCATCCATAGATCGTTCGATAAGACTCTGATCGGCGTAACATCTTCTGGAACATCTGCAGAATGTCCGGGCCCCAGAACCCAAAATCGTCCACCGCGACCGTCTGTAGCTCTGGTGCCAATATAAGCGACCTGGTCATTAAAAGGGTCCATAAAAGCGATTGAAAAATATCTCGCCTGAGAGTCAGGCGCCACAACCTCAACAGGTCCGGCCGACAGGTCCAGTACAGCCGATGTGTATAAGGTGTCGTTATTTGGCGTCGTAACGGCGCGGGATGAGGGGTCGCTCAGCTCTCGCACATGGACCTGTCGATTAATTAATGGCTCGCCATTCCAGTCGGGATACTGCTCTTTCACGCTTTCTGCATCAATCAGGCTTGACCCCGATATTTGACCCGAAAGAACCTGAATTCTGCTAGCAAACTCATACAGGCCAAATGCGTAAAGCAGGGGTGCGCGAATATCGGAAGCAATGGAAGACAGTCGGTACAAACCAGCTCCGCCTGCAACAGTAAGCATTGCTCCTCCGCCAATTAAAATGGATCGTCTTGAGATCATGATAAAGCCCTTGCAATTCTCATATGTCCGCGAGGAGTTCGCGTTGCATGTGTTTGTTCAAAATCTTGAGATACCCGGATGGAAAAAGCCGAGCTATCCAGTCGAGCGTCTTTGCTTGACGGGTAATCACGATCCTGCTTTTTCCGCGAGCAACGCCGCATATTATATCTCGCGCCGCTTTGTCGGCGGGATAGGTCAGAAGCTTATTCTCATAAAAATCGAGTTGCCTTGACCGCAGTTCGCGAATTTCAGGCGGCAGTTCGGAAAGCATTCCAATATTCGCTCTTGCGATATTGGTCTTGATCCCGCCTGGATGCACGCAGACGATCTGCACGGGATCGCCACGCAATAGCGCATCGGCGCGCAACGCTTCGGTGAGACCGCGTACGCCAAATTTGGTTGCACAATAGACTGGCAAGCCCGGCATTCCCGCAAATCCATTGAGGCTGGAAATATTGATGAGCGTACCCTCGCCAGACTTCACGAGGCGAGGCAGAAAGGCCCTGGAGCCATGCAAAACGCCGAGTAAATTTATGTCGATCACACGCTGGATGAGCTCCTCAGACATGTCAGCGAGCTCCCCCGTGCCGGAAACACCAGCATTATTATACAGCTGATGCACTTCTCCAAAGTGAGCTTCAACGGCCTCCGCATATGCGTAGATCGAATCATGGTCGGCTACGTCAAGGCGCGTCGCGTGAACCTCGGCGCCAAGCTCTCTCGCATCACTCTGCGTTTTTTCGAGCGCATCACTATTCACGTCAGACAAAGCAAGGCGTGCCCCTTTCCGCGCGAGCTCGAGCGCCAGTTCACGACCGATGCCGCCAGCGGCGCCGGTTATGACGCAGGTTTTATTCTCGAATGATCGTTTCATGCTGCTATCTCAGTTCTAGCGGATTCCCTGCATTTGGGCGGCGAGCTCAAAACGAGCGCTGGATCAAGCACTGGACGGTTTCGCAGCGACCGCCGATCGGCCATGTAATCGAGGGTCATTTCCCAAGGATATTCCGCTCCTTGCTTGGGCAGCTCTTTAATGGCGCGTTGGACATAGCCTGCTGCGAAGTCGAGAAGTGGTCGGGTATCCTTCATTGCCACAGGGGCCTTGGGCACGCATATCGTTTTGCGCTGATCATCCATCGCCGACATCAGGTTGCAGAGATATTTGCACAGGATGTCGACCTTCAACGTCCACGATGAATTTGTATATCCTATCGCGAAGGCAAAGTTCGGAACGTCGCTGAACATCATACCGCGAAAGACTAGACAAGACGGGACATCAACCCGCGCTGCATCGACGCGCAGCGGAATGCCGCCGAGCATTTTTAGCTTTAGCCCTGTGGCAATTACAACAGTATCGGCGACCACAAGTTCACCAGATTTCATCCGGACACCTGTAGGCTCAAACTGATCGATATCCCCGGTTTTGATGGTCGCTTTGCCCGCTTTGATTGCGTCGAAAAAATCACCATCTGGCGCTGCACACAGCCTTTGATCCCATGGATCATAGGGTGGTTTGAAGTGCGTATCGATGGGATATTGATCCGGAAGACGCTTTGCGTTTGCTTTCCTGATGAGACGGCGCGCGGATTCCGGGAACCTTTGACAGAAGAGATAGAAGTAGCGCTGTAGACGCGTATTCTTCCAGCGCATCACAGCATGAGCGTGTTTGGGCGCAAGGAAGGATTTCAGGACTTTGGCGAGGCCATCTTGTTTCGGCCGCGGCAGCACGTAGGTGGGCGTGCGTTGAATCTGTGTGACATGGGCAGCCTGTGTCGCCATCGCGGGGAGAAGGGTCACAGCGGTTGCGCCACTGCCTATAATGGCGATATGTTTACCTGCATATTCATAGTTTTCTGGCCAGAATTGCGGGTGAACTAGGTCGCCTTCGAAGGTCTCCTCACCCGAGAATTTGGGCCGGAATGCCGCCTCATAGTCATAGTAACCCGTTGCCGAGAACACCCATCGACACTTGGCTTCAATCAACCCAGATGGCCCTTGGACGCCGAGGGTCCACAGACCGGCATGGCTATCCCAATCAGCGCTAACCACTTGGTGGCCGTAGTTGATTTTCTCGGTGACGCCATATTCATCCGCAGCATCACGGAGATATTTCATGATTTCGTCAGCAGAGGCGATAGCATTGGGGCTGGGCCATGGCTTAAACTCATAGGAAAAAGTATGAAGATCAGAATCCGAACGGATACCTGGATATTTGAAAAGGTCCCAAGTCCCGCCGAGGTCTTTTCGGGTTTCTAGGATAGCCCAGCTTTTATCAGGTAGCTCGCGGGTTAAATGACACGCACAGCCGATGCCCGAAATGCCGGCTCCTATGATTAAAACGTCGAATTCATGTGTGTCTAAACTTGGCATAACGCGACCTCTGCAGTTTCACTATCCTCCAAGTAGACGCCTCATCATGATTTTGGTATGTGCACTATGCACAGAACGGGATTTTTAAATATGCAAGCTGACCTAAATCGTGAGGCCGTACTAAATCTCATGCGGGAGGGTGCGAAGTTCATTCTCATGTTTGAGACTGACTGGCGCGATCGACTACAGGATGCAGTCATGGACAGTTTCGATACGCGGAATGATCCTGCAGCAGAAACCGCAATCCGGCGCTACAATATGTTGAGTGTCATGCACTGGGCAAGCTCGGTCCTCCGAAACCCAGAGGGTCCCGTTGAGCCATTTGTTGACCCTGCTATTCGTCTGCAGATCCGGGAACAAATTCGTCAGGGCACGCCAGAAACCGTTTTAAACGGCTACCGCGCCGCACAGATCATCGCTTGGCGGGCTTGGATGCGTGTAGCGTTTAACCTAACCTCAGATAAGGCAGAGCTTGAAGCGCTTTTAGACTTCTCATCCGAGCAGATAAATGCGTTCTCCCAGAGTTGTGTCGAGTTGCTCGCTAAAATGATTGAAGATGAGCGCGTTGAACTCGCAAAACGCTCTCCAGATCGGCAGTATGAAGCCGCGATGGCGATTTTATCCGGATCGATGCGAGATCCGCAAAAGGCAAGGCATGGGCTCGGCTACCGTCTTGATCAGCCTCATCAGGCCATAATCATCTGGAGCCAAGATCCAGCGACTAAAGCTGATGCTTTGGATGTGCTTGCAGACCAGGTTGAACTTGCAGCATCCAGCGCTCGCGCACTCCGCATCGCAGCAAAAGCAAATACCGTTTGGCTTTGGCTGCCGACTCCCGTCTCAGTCGATACACTCAAATCGATCATCAAGGATGATTTTGAGATCGCTGTCGGCCGGGTGGTAAATGGTTTTTCAGGATTCACAGAAAGTCATCAAAGCGCCTTACTCACCCAAGAAATCATGCTCAAAACCAAACAGCAAGATCGCGTTGTTTCCTACGATCAAATCAAACTGGCGCACCTGATGCTTCAGCAAGCCGGGTTTTCTCAGTTAGCCAGCGAGACGCTTGGAAGACTATTCCATGCGACAGATGATATTCGGGAAAGCTTGCGCGTCTATCTTACCGAAGGAGCGAATGCCGCACAGACCGCCAAGGTTCTCGGTTTGCATCGCAATACAATGACCCGGCACCTTGAACGAGCCAATGATTTGCTCCCAGAGCCATTGAATTCACAAAACCGACTTCAAATTGGAGCCGTGCTGGATGCATTATACTGGTCATGAAGTGGTCGCTTACCTGGAAGTGTATGACCGAGATTCGAATGAATATTGCGGTTTCTCATAGTGTCCGCAAATGGCTCGTTTGCCGACCGACCGGTTCTATATCTGTAATGTCTGCTTTTGCACCCAAAACGGACACTAGCGTTAGCCATTTTTGAACGGTGGCAAGTGGGTGGGAAGCAGTCATTCGAAAATGATCTGCGAGAGCGGCTTTTGCCCCATCAGTTTCCTAAGAATTGCCCGAGACCATCTGTGCCCGCAATAAGAATTCGCTGCGCCTCGAGTTCCCGTTCTATTCGTTGCTGTATTACTCGCCCTTTATCTGACGATATCACCTCGCCGAGATACGGTGATTGTTTTAACCAATCGACATCACGCCAGCCTAGACTGACGGCCTGCGTGAGTAGCTGGACCGCTTGATCTGTTTTTCCTTGCGCTGATTTGATCTCGGCAAGCTTTATGCGAGACTCCGGGTCTGGGTCGGACTCAATCGTTGCTAGTTTATCAGTGTTGAAAAACGAGTTGGCTAGTGCGTTTCTACCTGAAAGCGCATCAATTGCTGCGAGATCATATTCTCCTCTCCACCCAGCCACCGCTAAAATTTTCCGAGCTTCAGCAATGCGACCTAGATACATATTTGCGCGCCCACGAAGCTGCAAAATCTGCGGTGCCAATCGATCTTCGTCCTTGGCTTGGTCCAGCGTCGCTAAAGCTGCCTTTGGGTTCCCTTGGCGTAAATACGATCGAGCGATCTCCTGAAGTACCACCACCTGCTCGGGATTGAGAGACAGAGCTTTTGCACGCCACGCATCGGCGGCTGGGTGTTCAATCAGTTCCAATATCTGGAAAATTTGTATTTCTGCATAACGCGAATTGCCACCGGCTCGCTTTGCTTTCATTTCGAGCATCAAAGCCTGCTGCAAATCTCCTTGAAGCAAGAATATATATGCAGCGCTGGAAAGCGCCGACGCATCGCGTGGATTGAGCTGATAAGCGCGCTGATAGGCTGGGAGACTTTCATCCATACGGCCCTGAGCACCAAGAGAATATGCCAGAGCGGACCATGCCTTGCTGTTGTCAGGTTGTTCGCCGATCAAGGCTTTGGCAAGCGCCTCGGCTTCCTGTTCCTCCGGTTTGTCGCCATCGAACTTCGTCGCTTTGGTCGAAAGTGCAAAGCTCAGCATAAGCCGCGCGTCAAAACTGTGTGGTGCTTCAGCCAATGCTTCTCGTAGCATCGTAATCGCGCGGTCCGTTTCCCGAGATTGATGAAGGCTAAGTTGTGCGCTGGCGCGCTCAATCAGGATTTCTGCGGAATTTTTTGGAGTTGAGTGTTCGGCTATTGCCTCTTGTTCCGGCACCAAACTGGGAGCACGCCAAAAGAGAATTCCAGCGCCAGCCATCACCACAAGCGCTGCGGTAACCGCAGCCAGCTTGTGTCTCCCTGAAAACCATTCGGTATCGCGAATATCCTCATGCTCAAAGCGTTTGACTGGTCCTAAAATCGCATAGCCTTTGCCGCGGATCGTGCGAATGTAGGTCGGGTTTTTTGGATCGTCACCGAGTGCTTTTCGCAGAAGCGTTACCCGCTGAGATATTGTTTGATCGCTGACATGATCTACGCGCCAGGCGCGTTCTGCTATCTCGGCATTGTTTAATGGCTTTGGCGCCCTTTCGATCAGAGACACCAAAAGATCAAAGCTCAAATCTGGCAACTTGAGAGCGTTGTAATTGCGGCGCACTGAACGTGCTTCGGTGTCAATGATAAGATCATTCAGAACGTATCGCATAATCATCTTCTAACCATCTTTGGAGCCGCATGCTTCAAGAAAATTCACACTTCTTCAAGTGACCATATCGTGACAGTCGCACTAATGGACTCGATATCCGAACCTTTGGAGACTGAGATGAAAAAATTGATCATGACATTGGCACTTCTGGGTGCCCTTTCGATATCTGGGACTGCAATGTCTCAGGCAATCGTTTCGCCGAGTGAGGCTCCGTTGGGTCTTTGGTCGTGGAGCGCAAGCAGCTCTGCAGAAACGCAATCCCTTTTGATTGAGAAAGACGGTGATGAGTGGCAGGCAACGATTGGCTCCAAGCCTGTCGAGTTGGACCATGATCAAGGCATAATTAGTGTTGTGCAGCCGGACGGGAGTAGTTTCGTCGGCGAACTTTCTGCCGACAATTCGGAAATCCGCGGTTACTGGTACCAACCTCCGGAAGCTGCTCACTATCAATACGTCGCGACGCCCGCAGTTTTGACCTCAGTGACAAGAGGACAGTGGCGTGCCGAGGTCATTATTCAGCCCCGGCCATTTAACGTGTTTCTCGACATATTTGAAGGAGATGATGCTCAGCTCAATGCTGTGATCCGAAATCCGGAAGGGAACGAAACTCTCGGCGCTAGCCGGTTCCGACTTGTTCCCAATGATGTTGAGAGTGGCTGGACACTCGTGGCGGGAAGTGGAGATAACGAAAGGCGGCACGATTTGAAACCGGCAGACAGTGGAGCACTGGTTATTGAATATGATCTCCTTGAGAAACCAATCACGCTTCGTCCCGCAAAGGGTCCAATTGTAGCCAAATACTACAGCCGTCAAGACCATCATGGACCGGCAGCTCTCATGTCGCCGACTTTGCAGGATGATGGTTGGGAGGTTGCGACGCCAGAAGAAGCAGGCTTCGATTCAGCAGCTCTTGAAGCTCTCACCAGAAAACTCGCAGCTGCCGATCCCAGAAACCGTCGACCACAAATGATCCATTCATTGCTGGTTGCCCGAGGAGGGAAACTTGTTTTTGAAGAATATTTTTTCGGGCATAACCGAGAAACTCGCCATGATGTACGTTCCGTTGGTAAGGTCTTTGGTTCGGTGATGATTGGCGCGCTTCAGCAAAAGGGCTATTCAATCGATGCAACCCATCCTCCTATTCCAAACCTTCTCGAAAGCGCGGGGGAGCCGATGGATGACAAGCGTAAAGCTGACATCACACTGGGTCATTTAATGACATTCACCAGCGGTCTGGATTGCGACACGAACTCCGACTCCGCCGGCTCGGAATCGCGCATGTGGGAACAGCAAGATGAGCCAAACTATTGGCTGTATACGGCGCGACTTCCGATGTTGCATAATCCGGGCGATCGATACGCTTATTGTTCTGGCAGCGCCAATCTCGTCGGGGCCAGCTTGAAGTCTGTGGCCGGAACGTCCGTTTACGATCTATTTGATCGTGTGATTGCCAAACCTCTGAAATTCGGACCATATCACTGGGCTTTGGCGCCAAATGGTGAAGGTTATCTCGGCGGCGGGGCTTACATGCGTCCACGCGACATCCTGAAAATCGGTGCAATGTTCGCAGCCAATGGGGTCTGGAACGGAGATCAGATTATAGGCGCAGATTGGGTCAAAGAGTCGACAACTCCCAAGATAGCGATTTCTCCAGAAACAACGGGAATGAGTCCTGAAGAATTCGGGAATAATTATTTCGGCGGCGATCAAGCTTACATCTGGGTAACAGGTACCATCGTATCAGGTGAGACTGCTTACCGTTCCTATCAAGCCAGTGGTAATGGGGGGCAACTGCTGATCGTGGTGCCAGAACTCGATCTGGTCGTGGGCTTCACGGGCGGAAACTATCGCATGGGTGGAATCTGGGGGCGCTGGCGTGACCAGATTGTCGGGGGTCATATCATATCGGCTATTTCCGCCTCGAAGTAACTATTGTACTTCTGCCCTTGTCGGTTGGAATGCAATCGCTTTGGTAACGAGATTATCGACCTGTCACCAACGTCAGTAACTGGCGCGATTGCGGAAGGTTGCTATTGAGTCTTTAGTATCCGCTTTTACGCCCATAGCGGACATTAGCCTTGTGGCTGCTTCATCCCTTAAGCGGGCATTCGTTTTGAAAACACTTTTTTGCCGGTTTGAGACTGGAGCGCGATTTCGGACCTAAAGTCTCGGTAAAACCGGTCCCTGTATCAGACTTGTGAATTGGGCGGCGGCTAACCCTTGGGAAAGACGCATAAAAACATCACGTGAAATCCATTTAAGCCATTAATATAAAAGGATAATATGCGTAATGAGGTTTGTGATGAATCGAACCCGTGCTTCAAACGTCAATTTCTTGTCATTTAGCTCTAGAATTCAGCCACTTCACTGCTCTGATGTTATCAAAATGGATCGATTTTGCGCAATGAAATCACCATAGCTTTGAAGTAGAGACAAGTTCGCTCGAAAATCCATGCTCCCCTTGCAACAGATATATCTTCTGCTGGAGTTACGAGAAGTCGAGCGACCGCTTTATTTCAAGGCTGCAAAAAACGGGCTGACGATTTGGTTTTATCGGAGCACTATTTTGATCTGAAGGGTTTTCAGTTGATGTTTCGGGCAAGCGAGTGCGGTCATCATGACCTGATTACGTTGACGAGCGGATTTTCTATATGCTCTGGACGTCATTTGATGCCATAGCCTAGTTGTAGTCCATGCACCCAACACAGCGCTCCGTATTGTAAATAGGAGAAAAGATGCCCAAAACCACAGCCTATCTGGCAACACGCCAATCTAGCCAACCAGATGGCGTACCCTTTGGAAACTTAGTGTGAGTTTACGACTTCAGGACGTCATCAAAGTTTCAAATGGTGAAACGCACGTCTATCCCACAAGTATCGAATTGCAGAAAGGAACGATGAACATTCTCCTCGGAGCGACATCTTCCGGCAAAACATCCTTGATGCGCCTTATCGCTGGATTGGATAAACCGACCGCAGGAAAAGTTTTTTGGCAAGATGAGGAGGTGACCAATAAACGCGTGCAGGATCGTGATATCGCGATGGTGTATCAGCAGTTTGTCAATTATCCCTCGATGACCGTCTATGACAATATTGCGTCTCCTCTGAAATTGCAGAAAAAATCCGCCGCCGAAATTGATGTCAAAGTCCGGGAAATGGCGGAATTATTGAAATTGACGTCGATTCTAGACAGCAAACCCGACGAAATATCGGGAGGACAGCAGCAAAGATGCGCGATGGCACGAGCACTTGCCAAGGATGTGGGCTTGGTCCTGATGGATGAACCGTTGGCCAACTTGGATTACAAACTGCGCGAAGAGCTTCGCGTTGAAATCCCCCGCCTGTTTGAAGCGTCTGGAAGCATTTTCGTTTACGCGACAACCGAACCGGAAGAGGCGCTTTTGCTGGGCGGAAACACCGCGACGCTTTGGGAGGGTCGGGTGACGCAATTTGGACCTGCGATGGATGTGTATCGTGCGCCGGTAGATGCCAATACCGCGCGGGTCTATTCCGATCCACCAATGAATTTTGTGTTCGTTCAGAAGGATGCTGCTGTCATTCGCTTTCCAAATGGACAATCCACCAAAGTGGATGATGAAATGGCGCACCTTCCCGATGGTGAGTATCGTGCCGGGTTTCGTGCCCACCATCTGGAAATTGGTGACAGTCTGCCTGGCGCCATAAAATTTGAGGCGAAGCTTATTGTGACTGAACTGACCGGATCAGACACTTTTGTTCACGTCGATACGGGAGGAGAGCGATGGATCGGCTTGGTTTCAGGTCTTCAGGAATTCAAGATTGGTCAAGCTTTGAAAATTTCTCTCGGTCCTGAAAATATCTTTTACTTCGATGAGTGCGAGAACCTGGTCGCCTCACCAGCGTACCAACCTGAAATGGCGGGGACATAGATTTGGCCTCAATAACGCTTGAACATATCGCGCATAGCTATGATCCCAACCCAGGAGGTGAAGCGGATTTCGCTCTCAAGGAGGTGAACTACACCTGGGAGGATGGCCGTGCCTATGCTTTGCTTGGGCCAAGCGGATGCGGCAAGACAACTTTGCTCAACCTCATTTCCGGCCTGCTCACGCCGACCCGCGGACGCGTATTATTTGATGACAAAGAGGTTACCGCATCATCGACTGCGGAACGTAATATTGCACAGGTTTTTCAGTTTCCGGTTGTCTATGACACAATGACCGTTGGAGAAAATCTGGCGTTTCCATTGCGCAACCGTAGGATGGAAAGGCAATATGTACGCGAACGTGTGCAGCGTATTGCCGAAATGATTGGATTGGAATCCGATCTTGACAAAAAGGCGCGTGGCCTCACCACCGACCTGAAACAGAAAATTTCACTGGGCCGCGGGATGGTTCGTGATGATGTGAATGCGATATTGTTTGACGAACCTCTGACCGTTATTGATCCCCATCTGAAATGGGAATTGCGGACGCAGCTCAAGTCGCTGCACCAGGAATTCGGGCACACGATGATCTATGTGACTCATGATCAGACGGAGGCACTGACCTTCGCAGAAAAGGTTGTGGTGATGCACGATGGCCGGGTGGTTCAAATTGGTACGCCAAAAGAACTGTTTGAAACGCCGGCCCATGTTTTTGTCGGTTATTTCATTGGCTCTCCGGGCATGAATTTTTTGCCGGTCGCGGTAGAAGGCAACAAAGCCCACATAGATGGTGCGACGATAAGTCTGGGCCAAGACTACGGAAAGCCGAACGGCGGTCTGCGATTGGGAATACGGCCTGAATTTGTTCGATTGACCAAAGGCGATGGACTGCCGGTGCGTATAAACCGTATTCAGGATGTGGGGAGGCATAAATTTGTAAATGCAACGTTGTTCGATATCGAAATCGATATCGCTGCTGATGAAGGCTTTGCAATTGAATCAGACATGACCAAGGTGACCTTTGATCCTGAAAAAATCAGCATATTTTGTGATGATTGGCGTATCGATGGCAAGACCATTGTTCAAACTCATGGAGGTGCTTTCTGATAGAGAAAACCACCAATCAGCGCGCTTGGTTTCTGGTCATACCGGTTCTGGTTCTGGTCGCCTTTTCTTCCATCATCCCGATGATGACGGTGGTCAATTACTCGTTCCAGGACAGTTTTGGCGGGAATGAATTTTTCTGGGTTGGCCTGGAATGGTACCGGGAACTGCTGAACTCGGAACGGCTTTGGGATGCATTTGGTCGGCAGTTGCTTTTCTCTTTTATCATTCTGCTGATTGAAATTCCGCTTGGCATTTTGGTGGCCCTGAGCATGCCGAAAAAGGGGTTTTCTGCCTCGATCTGTCTCGTCCTCATGTCGCTGCCGCTGCTCATCCCCTATAATGTCGTTGGGACGATCTGGCAGGTTTTCGGGCGCGCCGATATCGGCTTGCTCGGACGCACCTTGTCAGACCTTGGCATTTCCTACAATTATTCCCAAAACGCTTTTGATGCCTGGGCCACAGTGATCGCGATGGACGTATGGCACTGGACATCTCTGGTTGCGCTGCTTTGCTACGCTGGCCTGCGGTCCATCCCAAATGCCTATTATCAGGCGGCCGAGATCGATCAGGCCAGCCGGTGGAGTGTCTTTCGCTATATCGAACTGCCGAAAATGCGCGGTGTGTTGATGATCGCGATATTGCTGCGCTTCATGGACAGCTTCATGATTTACACCGAACCTTTTGTGCTCACAGGTGGTGGCCCAGGGAACGCCACTACATTCCTATCAATCGATCTGGTAAAAATGGCTCTTGGCCAATTTGATCTGGGGCCAGCCGCCGCGTTTTCATTGATGTATTTTCTGGTGATATTGCTGATTTCATATGTGTTCTACACCGTCATGATATCGGCCGATAAGAGCGAGGCGAAAAGATGAAACAGAAAAGCCGCTCCATTGTGCGACTTTCGTCCATCATCATGACCACCTATCTGGTTTTCCTGTTGGTCCCGATATATTGGCTGGTTATCATGAGCTTCAAATCGAACTCCGAAATATTGGGTATGTTCACACTCTTTCCGAACGATTTCACGCTCAAAAATTACCAAACCATCCTTACCGATGCCTCCTGGTATATGGGCTATGTGAACAGCTTTATTTATGTTTCACTGAACACAGTGATTTCTCTATCTGTCGCACTCCCGGCGGCTTATGCGTTCAGTCGTTATCACTTTTTCGGCGATAATCATCTGTTCTTCTGGCTCCTGACAAACCGTATGGCACCGCCAGCTGTCTTTGCCTTGCCTTTCTTTCAACTCTATTCCAGCGTTGGCTTGTTCGACACGCACATCGCCGTTGCTCTGGCGCACTGCCTGTTCAATGTTCCGCTGGCTGTGTGGATATTGGAAGGCTTTATGCGCGGTGTTCCTAGAGAGATCGATGAAACGGCTTTCATTGATGGTTACAGCTTCCCGCGCTTCTTCACCAGAATTTTCATTCCGATGATCGCGCCGGGTATTGGAGTGACCGCCTTCTTCTGCTTCATGTTCAGTTGGGTAGAATTATTGCTGAGCCGAACACTGACCAGCGTTGATGCGAAGCCGATAACTGCGATCATGACGCGGACCGTTTCAGCATCCGGACTGGATTGGGGCGTGCTCGCTGCCGCCGGTGTTTTGACCATCATTCCCGGAGCGATTGTGATCTATTTTGTTCGCAACCACATCGCCAAGGGTTTCGCCCTTGGACGGGTTTAGATAGGAGCGATTGCAATGGAATGGATGGCCTGGACCCTGCCGACCGCACTATTCTTCGTGGCAATAGCCGCCACATTACTTGGCATGGGATTGCTGCATAGAAAATATCCAAGCACCCCGCGAACGGGCGTGCTCGGAATTGAAACAATGCGGGGAGATAGGCTGTTTATCTCGCTCCTCGGCTCTGCCTTCATCAACCTTGCCTGGATCGGTTTGCTCGACGCGCCGCAATATGGGGCTCTGGTCATTTGCGGACTATTTGCTTTTTGTGTGTTTCGCTGGGTATAAAATCGAAAAAGATCGGATCAAACTAATGAAAACCATTCGAACAGCAGCAATCCTTTGCCTGAGCCTTGCCGCACTATCATGCTCAGGTGGGACGGAAACGGAAAATGATCCGCAAATTGAAGTTGATATGTCCGACCCGGAGGGCACGGTGACCAAGTTCCTCGATCAAGAAATTGGCGAGCTTTCGAGCCTCAGCCGCGAAGAACAGGAAGCAGAATTGGCCTGGTTCATGGAGGCTGCCAAACCATTCAAGGGAATGGAAATTTCGGTTGTTTCGGAGACCATCGCGACCCATGAATATGAATCGAAAGTTCTGGCTCCGGTCTTTTCCGCCATCACCGGGATCAAGGTTACACATGATCTCATCGGTGAAGGCGATGTGGTCGAAAAGCTGCAAACACAGATGCAGTCGAACGAGAATATCTATGATGCCTATGTCAACGATTCAGATCTGATCGGAACGCACTGGCGCTATCAGCAGGTTCGCAACCTCACCGGCTGGATGGCGGGTGAAGGCAAGGATGTCACCAACCCAAATCTCGACCTACCGGATTTCATCGGCACCGATTTCACAACCGGTCCGGACAAGAAATTATATCAACTGCCTGACCAGCAATTCGCGAACCTATACTGGTTCCGCTACGACTGGTTCACCGATCCCGAAATCAAGGCCGATTTCAAAGCAGAATATGGATATGAGCTAGGCGTACCGGTCAACTGGTCAGCCTATGAGGATATTGCCGAGTTTTTTACTGGCAGGGAAATTGACGGCAAGAAAGTCTATGGCAACATGGACTATGGCAAAAAGGACCCGTCCCTCGGTTGGCGCTTCACTGATGCGTGGATGTCTATGGCCGGGATGGGATCGATTGGCGAACCCAATGGCTTGCCGGTTGACGAATGGGGCATCCGCGTAAACGAGAAATCACAACCGGTAGGGTCTTGTATGGCCCGGGGCGGGGCGACCAATTCGCCAGCTGCGGTTTACGCGTTGGCCAAATATTCCAAATGGCTTTCAGACTATTCGCCGCCTTCTGCAGCAGGAATGACCTTCTCGGAAGCTGGCCCGGTTCCGGCGCAGGGCAATATTGCCCAGCAAATGTTTTGGTACACCACCTTCACCGCCAACATGGTTGGTGAGGAAGCATCCGCTGTCCTCAACGACGATGGAACGCCCAAATGGCGTATGGCTCCCAGCCCGCACGGCGCCTATTGGGAAGAGGGCATGAAGGTGGGATATCAGGATGCCGGCGCGTGGACTCTGATGAAATCTACTCCAACTGACCGCGCACAGGCGGCATGGCTCTACGCCCAGTTTGTGACCTCAAAGACCGTTGATGTGAAGAAGGCTCATGTTGGACTGACGTTCATCCGAGAATCAACCATTCAACACGAATCTTTCACCGAGCGCGCACCAAAACTCGGCGGTCTGGTCGAATTCTATCGCTCACCAGCACGCACTCAATGGTCGCCTACCGGGACCAATGTTCCTGATTATCCGAGGTTGGCGCAACTTTGGTGGCAAAATATCGGCGACGCCTCTTCCGGCACCAAATCACCACAAGAAGCGCTCAACGCATTGTGCGAGCAACAGGAACGCGTCCTTGAGCGGCTTGAGAGATCTGGAATACAGGGTGATCTCGGTCCGAAATTGAATGAAGAGCGAGACAACGCTTATTGGCTCAATCAACCGGGATCGCCGAAAGCCAAGCTAACGAATGAAAAACCAAAACCGGTGACCATAGAATATGATAAATTGCTCGCAACTTGGAAATAGGAAATTTCGTACCTTGCTTGAATGAGAATCCGCATGGCTAGGGTTCTTATTATAGTTTGTAGATAGTAGGTTAAATCAAAGAGTGGAACGGCGCTTTGGGAGACAAAGGGGTTACAACCCGAAGTTGACGAACTTACTATTTGTTTTTGTCGTTCCGCTGGCACAGGCAAATTGTCTGATTGCTCTTGCACCCAAAGCGACCATTCGTTTTGAAAACACTTTTTTGCCGGTTTGAGACTGGAGCGCGATTTAGGGCCTAAAGTCTCGGTAAAATCGGTCTCTGTATCAGAGTTGTGAATTGGGCAGGGGCTAACCCTCGAGAAAGACGCATGAAAACACCACGTGAAACCCAGTTAAGTTATTAATATAAAAGGATAATATGCGTGGTGACCCCTACGGGAATCGAACCCGTGTTTCAGCCGTGAAAGGGCCGCGTCCTAACCGCTAGACGAAGGGGCCATACCGATGCGCAAAGGCATCATTGGTCAGCGAGATTGGGCGATTAGGGCTATCGTGCGCTTTGGTCAACCCCTTTTGGGCGGTTTGCGGGGATATTATCGGATATTTCTTGCGCGCCATTGAACGCGCAACATTATTCTACCCAGGCGGCGTCTTCTAGATGGATTTCGGCGGCGGGGCGGCTGCCCCAATCGTCGATTTTGGCGCGGCCTGCTATCCATAATTTCCGATTCTTTGGGGCATGGAGCAGGGCCTGTCCCAAATCGCTTTCGGCGGCGCGAAAGGCGATGGTTTTGATGGAACCGCCATCGTCTCCGGCGACGATCATCCGGACATGGTCTTTGCCGACAATATCGCATTTGATGATCCGTACCGGCCCAGCAGCAATACGCGGCGCTGGCCAGCCCATGCCATAGGGGCCTGCGCCATCCATAGCCTCAACAAACAGCGGATTGACCCCTTTGGGAGACAATACCGCGTCTAGCAGCAAGGCCTTTCCTGCTTGCGCTGTGCCAACGGTGTCCGCCAGCCGATCATTCAAAAATTCGCTAAACGCGTCAATTTTTGAGGCATCGATAGTGACGCCGGCCGCCATCGCGTGACCGCCGCCTGCGATCAGTAGGCCCTGATCTTTCGCTGCGATGATGGCCGCGCCGAGATCGACACCGGAAATCGAGCGTCCTGATCCTTTGCCCATGCCGTCGTCATCTTCGGCAATGATGATTGCGGGACGACCCAGCTTTTCCTTGATGCGCCCGGCGACAATACCGATGACGCCGGGGTGCCATCCTTTGGCTGATAAAACCGCGACCGCTTGATTCTGCTGAGAAGAGCACATAGCCTCGGCTTCTTCGAGCACGTGGGCTTCGATGGCACGGCGTTCCTCGTTAAAATGATTCAGCTCTGCCGATATTTTTTCCGCTTCTTCGGGATCTTGAGTGATCAGCAAACGGACCCCCAGATCGGATTTGCCGACCCGTCCACCCGCATTGATCCTTGGTCCCAAAGCGAAGCCGAGATCGGAGCAAATCGGTGCGCGTTTCAAACGGCTGGCGTCGATTAGGGCAGCAAGGCCGGTATTTTTGCGTCCCGCCAGCACTTTGAGCCCTTGAGCCACAAAGGCCCGGTTAAGCCCGCGTAACTGGGCAACATCAGCGACGGTACCTAGCGCGACAATGTCCAACAGTTCTAGTAACTTGGGTTCCATGCGGTCTTTGAAAAAGCTTTTGCCGCGGAGATTGCGAACAAGCGCTGCCGATAATAAAAAGGCCACACCAACAGCGGCCAGATGCCCATGTTCGGCTCCGGCATCGCTTTCATCAAGGCGATTGGGATTGACCATGGCGCTGGCCTTGGGCAGCTCGGCAGCGCATTTATGGTGATCGACGACAATGACTTCCACGCCGGCCGCATGGGCCATATCGAGGGCTTCAAAAGCCATCGCACCGCAATCCACTGTGATGACCAGATCAGAGCCTTGCTGGCCCAGCTTGACCAACGCCTCTCCGGATGGGCCATAGCCTTCCATCAGGCGATCAGGAATATAATAGCCAGCCTCTAAACCGAGATCGCGCAGCACGCGGATGAGCAGTGCTGCGCTGGTCGCGCCATCGACATCATAGTCGCCGAAAACCGTGACTTTATCGCCTTTGAGAATAGCCTGAGCCAGTCTCTCGGCCGCCTTGTCCATATCCTGGAAAACTGACGGGTCCGGCATGAAGCCTCTGATCGTTGGATCCTTGTTTATATCCAGCGTTTCGCGGGTGGCACCGCGCGCCAGCAAAAGCTGGGTGACGAGATCATCGGGCTGAAAACCGGGGTCGCGTGCGTCGGCGCTGGTGCTGCGCCATTGCCATGTCTGGCCGGACAGCGATTGAGTGACGTTGAGAACTGCATTCATAACGGCAGCTATGCGCGAACCATGGTCCGCTGACAATTGCTTTGATCGCTGTTAGGGCAGGGGCCATGAAAAACCTGCTAATTGTCTATCACAGCTATACCGGCGGCACCCAGCAAATGGCCGAAGCGGCGGCTAATGCTGCGCGCGGGGAGAAAGATACCAAGACCAGGCTGCTGCGCGCCGAAGATTGTGAACCCGCTGACATGTTGGGCGCGGACGGCTATATTTTCGCGACTCCCGAAAATCTCGCGGCAATTGCCGGCGTGATGAAGGCGTTTTTTGATCGCTGCTATTACCCGCTATTGGGGCAGATAGAAGGTAGTCCTTATGCGGCGATGATTTGTGCGGGTTCGGATGGAGAAAATGCGCGCAAACAGCTTGAGCGTATTGCGACCGGCTGGCGGCTCAAAAAGGTAATCGATACGCCGATTATCTGTACCCATGCGCAAACCGAAGAGGCGATATTAGCGCCCAAGACAATTGGTGAGGCGGACAAGGCGCAATGCGCGGAAATCGGCGCGACGCTGTCTGCTGGTCTGGCTATGGGTGTTTTTTGATCAATTGCGCGACGTGCTTTTGCAGGACTGGAATCACATCTGCTTCAAACCATGGATTTGCCTTGAACCAGCGGATGTTGCGCGGGCTGGGATGGGGCAAGGGTAGGGTGTTTGGCCAAAATTCTTCCCACCGCTCGACCGTTCCCGTCAGCGTTTTGGATTTGGCATCGCCGAGATGCCAGTCGAGTGCATATTGGCCGAGAATCAGGGTCAGTTCGATATTCGGCAACTGATCCAGCAAGGGCCTGCGCCATTGCGGTGCACATTCTGCGCGGGGCGGTAGGTCACCGCCCTTACCGGTTCCGGGAAAACAAAATCCCATCGGGATGATCGCAAAGAGTGCTGGATCGTAAAACTGGTCCTCGGTTACGCCAAGCCATGTGCGCAGCCGCTTTCCGCTTTGGTCATCAAAGGGGCGACCTTTTTCATGGGTTTTGCTGCCGGGCGCTTGTCCGGCAATCAGGATTTTGGAAGTCGTTCCGGCTTGCAGCAAAGGGGCGGGCCCCAGCGGCAGTTTCTCGCAAATCGTGCAAGCACGGACGTCTTTGAGCAATATGTCTAGATTGCCTACGCCGGGGGCCATTTAATCGGAATTTCGGCGACAGATTGCCAGATGGTCCGGCTCTTCATCCTTCGGCGGCGCCGCGAGCGCAAATACATAGGATAAATGGGTCGGTTCCCGCCCATTCATCGCCCCGCGCTCACCGTTCACTACAGTAGCAAAGTCCTGACAAGCGACGGCGCTGCGAAGATAGTCGCCATGACCAACGCGGCCCTTGCTAACGGCAGTGGTATCAATGATGGTCAGGCCGCTTTTTTCCGGCGGCACATCATATTGCGACTTCGCCGCATAGCAGCGTTCGGGCAGGCCTTTCTCTTTCAGTTCTGCGGCTTTGAACGGGTCGAAACATCGCGGATGACCCAATCGAGGATAGCCGTGCACGTCGTCGGAAAGAGACAAGGCGGAGTCTTTGGCCGAGGCATATACGGTGATCCGCCGGTCGTTGTTAACACGCCGAGCGGAAAGTATTTCCTCTGCAATATCACGCTCAAAATCCTGACGGTCGACGTCGGGCGATGCGAGGATGATGTTGGAAATGACACTGGAGTCGCCATTGGGCGTGGTGCGGTCAACAAATTCGACAGCCGGGAGCACCAGCCTCGCACCGAGGGAATGGGAAACCAGCACGATCTCCTTCGTCCAGCTTTGCTGCGCCAGTTTAGTTAGAAATTTGCGGAAATTGCGCTCATCCCAATACATATTGGTTTCATCGACTGCATATTTGAGCAGCCGTCCCTGCGAAGGCCAGCTATATTGGATAACAGGGCCAGTAAAGTTGGTTAGGCGCGCAATTTGGGCGGCATCGCGGGAGCTAGTGAAAAACGTCTCCCGATAGCCGTGAACATATAGTAAGACGCGGCCTTCGCGGTTGCCCATGGTTTTGGACAGGTCCGCCCACCATTGTGCTTCATTGGATATCACAAAGGGGATGCGGCGGTTTTTAACCTTACCCTTGTCATTCATGACATCAAGGGCTGCGCCAAAGCGGCCAAAGCGGACTTTGTCCCCGCGATGGTTGATCAGCTTGATATTGTCGGTGCGGCAATCCGGCAATCGGCTGGTGACCACGAAGAACGGTTTTTCTGCGGCATCCGTACTATCAGTCGCACCGTTGTTTCGCGGCGGATCACATCGCCCATCGGCGACATAATCTGCGTGCCGAATATCGCCATAGTCAACGGGTGAAATACAGGCGGCAGCCAATAGCGGAAGGCCCAATATCAGCGGCTTGAAGTGAACCGCCAATCGTTTGAGATCACTCCCGATCATGGGTCAGGCGCGGTGCTCGCTTTTGACCCAGCGCACTGTGCCGGAAGATGCACGCATCACGACGCTTTCGGTTGTCATGACACCGCTGCGCAGTTTTTTGACGCCTTCTAAAAGCGAGCCATCGGTTACACCAGTTGCGGCAAAAATAACGTCGCCCTTGGCGAGTTCTTTCAGATCATAGACCTTGTCGAGATCTTCAATGCCCCATTTGTGTGCGCGCTTGCGTTCGTCATCGTTGCGGAAGGTCAGGCGGCCTTTAAATTGTCCACCGACGCAGCGTAGAGCCGCTGCGGCCAATACACCTTCTGGCGCACCGCCGCTGCCCATATACATATCAACGGTTGTTTCTTCGTCGGTCGTCGCGATCACGCCAGCCACATCACCGTCCGGAATGAGCATGATGCCGCAACCGATTCCGCGCAGCTCGGAAATAATTTTTTCATGGCGCGGACGATCAAGGACGCAGACGATGATGTCAGCAGGTTCAACGCCTTTTTCCTTGGCAACGGCTGTGACATTTTCGGTTACAGATTTGTCGAGGTCGATAATATTGTCTGAATAGCCGGGGCCAACGGCGAGCTTGTCCATATAAACATCCGGCGCATTGAGCAGGTTGCCTTTTTCCGCAATGGCCAGAACAGCAAGGGCATTGGCGCCTGCTTTGGCTGTAATCGTTGTGCCTTCCAGTGGATCCAGCGCAATATCAATCTCTGGCGATTCGCCAGCGCAGCCATGCCCGACTTTTTCGCCAATGAACAACATGGGCGCTTCGTCGCGTTCGCCTTCACCGATAACAACGGTTCCGCAGATATCGAGCTGATTCAATGCCGCGCGCATCGCTTCAACTGCCGCTGCATCGGCTGCTTTTTCGTCACCGCGGCCGATCAACTTCGCTGCGGAAACGGCGGCTGCCTCGGTCACGCGGACCATTTCCAATACGAGAACGCGTTCGAGGATATCACTTGATTTCGGCATTTGAATGTCTCATCCTTCTTTAAGGGGTAGATTTTGAACTCTCGATAGGGGAGCCCTATGACAATGTCGAGAAGCCTTGTAATCTTGTCTTTAATCCTAGCACCCGGCGCGGTTATTGAGGCCGCTCATGCCCAAATAGAGACGGATGACCGAACTCTTGAATTGATCGAAAATGCGCATCGACTGGTCGCGGTTGATGCTGACGGTTGTCTGAAAAATACCGACCCTGACGAAATTGTGGTCTGCGCATCCTTTGATACCAATCGTCAATATCGTCTGCCATTTCCAGAATTAATCGCACGCGAACAGCGGATCAGGGAACCCATCCCGACGGGTAATGCGGAATATGTTAACACCGGGCGTTGCTATGTCGATGCCAGTGAACGCAAATGTTTCAAAGGTCTACCGGTTTTCAGCGTTTCTTTTGGCGGAGCAGGCGGCGGCGTTGGTGGACCAGCAGGAGAGCTGTGGCGGGTTATCACGCCGACCGTACCGGATGAGGATTATGTCAAACAGGTGCAGATTAAGGCGAACAGGCCGGAGGAAAAATAGTGGTTTTAGTCCTCGTCGCTGAGCAGATGCATAACCACGGGCGCGCCTTGCAGGCTGCTTGAGTTTGACAGTTTTTCAAGACTCTCAATAACATCGCGTTCCAGACTTTGATGCGTGACCATGGAAATTAATACGGAGCCTTCGTCGGTTTTTTCGGTCTGGATCAGGCTTTCGATCGATACTTTGGCATCGCGCATCGCGGCCGTTATTTCTGCTAACACGCCGGGTTTGTCGGCCACCACGAAGCGGATATAGCTTTTTCCAGTGCGATTGCCGCTTTCCGCGCGTTCGCTCCGGGCCATTTGATCCACCGGCATTGCGAAAACGGTGCCGCTTTGCCCCCGGGCAATGTCGATCAGGTCTGCCACAACCGCAGAAGCCGTCGGGCCATCACCGGCGCCAGCACCTTGGAACATAAGCCGTCCCGAAAAATTGCCTTCGGCAACCACAGCATTGGTCGACCCTTCAATATGGGCGAGCGGGTGATTTTCGGGCACAAGATAAGGATTGACCCGCTGGAATAGCTTTCCGCCATCGATGCGCGCCATGCCGAGCAGGCGAATGCGATAGCCCAAGGCTTTGGCTTGTCCAATATCCGCGGCCATGATGCTGCGAATTCCGGCCACCTCAACGCCTTCAAAATCGACAGCCGTGCCGAAGGATAAGGCAGCGAGAATTGCCAGCTTGTGTGCAGCATCGACACCGTCAATATCGAAACTGGGGTCTGCTTCGGCATAGCCCAGGTCCTGAGCATCCTTTAAAACTGCATTGAAATCGCTGCCATGCTTTTCCATCGTCGCGAGGATATAATTGCAAGTTCCGTTCAGAATTCCATAAACACGTTCGATTCGATTGGCCGATGCGCCGTCACGCAATCCTTTAATCACCGGAATTCCGCCGGCGACCGCGGCTTCATATTTTAGAGCAACGCCTTTACCTTCGGCTATGCTGGCGAGTTCCATACCATGATGGGCGATCATCGCTTTGTTGGCAGTTACAAAAGATTTGCCTTGGTTCAAGCTGTTGCGTGCCAGCTCTAGAGCCGGGCCATCAGAGCCGCCAATCATTTCAACAACGCAATCAACCTCTGGATCGGTCGCAAAGTCGTTCATATCATCGACCCATTTATAGGGGCCAAGGTCAATGCCGCGATCACGATCACGGTCACGCGCTGAAACGGCAACAACCGAGATTGGTCGTCCAGCACGCTGCGCGATCATCGCCCCGTTTTCATTGATCAGGCGAATAACACCGGAGCCAACGGTGCCAAGGCCAGCCAAAGCGATGCGGAGAGGTGTTGTCATGATGGAAGCCTTGAATACGAGCTAGTGGGCCAGATGATTTGAAATATGCGCCCGTTTAATAGCGCCGCAGGACCATATTGCCAGCCTGTATATTAGTAAGTCGTTTTTCGCAGTATCCGCGTTGGTTTTTGTGCCTTACTATAAGGCTCGATATTCCGGTGGCCGGGATCGAGGGCAATTTCCCAAATCTTGTACCACCAGATTATAGTCCCGGCGCGCCTGATTGGCATTGGCGGCAGAATCGCCTGTCAGGGACTCCTCCGGCAGTGATTTTGGTAGGAAGCAAGCCAATCGATACCATAGTAAGGAATTCCGCACCGGTGCCCGCGCGGCTTCATCCACAATTTCGCTGAGCGATACGGCCCAAACCTTTTTCTGGCCTTCGCGACTCAATATCGTGATGGAAACAGGGTCATTGGTGACGGTTTCCAAGAAAATTTGTGTTTCTCCCTCGCCGATAATGGTGCCGGAAACATGAAAAGCGCTGCCGATGCGCGCGATGGCCGGTGCGGCGTTGCGCGCCACAATCTCCCGCACAATTTTGCGGACCCTTTGATCTCTGGCGGCTGTCCACGCGATCTGTGCGTCGCGCGCGGCAAGCTGCACACTACCATTGGTCGCGGCCAGATTGCTCGCGAAGATAATGAAGGATTTTTTCTTGATCTTTGGCGCGCGTCCGCGTTCGTCAACCGGCAGATCAATTACGTAGCGAATCGTCTCTGGTATTCCGCCCTGTCCGCGAATCAGCGCATTGGTGGAGGCCACAATATAATATCTTTTGGTCCCTGCCGGAGCATCTGGGGCCCGTTCTGGATCGACTTTGATCGCTTCTTTAACCGTAATATGGGCAATGATTGGCGCATTGACACTCAAATCCGCCAGATCGGCATATTGTAATGGATCAGCGGCCACACTGGATTGAGAAAAGGCGGGAAAAACTCCTGTTAACGTCCAGAATAGAGCTATGGTCGCGATCAGAATCTTATGCATGATGTTCCTGTAAAGTTCCGCTTTGAGAGGGGTGATAGATAAGCCTTATAGTGTGTTTTTGACAGCTTAATCTATGCTGAACTAACAAAGCGATTGCCTGACTCCATCTACCGCGTTAAAACATTTTTAATACGGCTTTCACCGCAACGAAAAGCTGTTATGCGGAATCAAGGGATCACTGTGGGCTACTTTCCATTTGTGCTCACTATCTACCTTTTGCGAGGTTGTGATTCCTGAGGGAAGAAAAGGAGTTATGTTTCTGAATGGCTTATGCTGACCAACAACAAATGAGTTCGAGCAAGTTAGTATCTATTGTTCTTGTCGTTCTTATTCACGCGCTGTTTGGATATGCTTTGGTGACCGGACTGGCTTATAGTGCCGTTAAGAAAGTGGCATCAGAGCTGGATATGATCGATATCCAAGAAGAAGAACCGCCCGAAGAGATTGAAGAGCCACCACCACCGCCGCCGGATCAACCTATTGAGCCGCCGCCAGTGGTAACGCCTCCGCCGATCGTGACGCCGCCATCGGCGCCCCGACCCGTGATATCGACGCAACCAGTAGCGCCGCCAGTGGTAGCGCCCGTCGTTGCGGCGCCTCCACCACCGCCTCCGCCGCCACCACCGCAGCGGGCGAATCCGGAGCCACGTGGGAATCCTGGTAACTGGGCTAATGCTAACGACTATCCTTCACGCGCTTTGCGTGAGGAGCGCGAAGGCACGACCAGCTTCCGGGTTACGGTTGGCGCAAATGGCCGTGTTGCAAATTGCCAGATTACAGGGTCAAGTGGCCATAGTGATTTGGATGCAGCAACCTGTAAAAATATCAAGCGGCGTGCACGGTTCCGCCCAGCACTTGATAGCACGGGTGCGAAAGTTTCCGGTACTTGGTCTAGCCGAGTCCGTTGGCAGATACCGAAATAATATGAATCGTGGCGGGACACGTTATTCATCGGTTCTGCTACAAAAATTGTTTTTGAATTCTAATCTATCCTTGAGGGGAATATATAATGTTTATTGAAATTTTAGCGGCTGCTGGATCAACAGCTCCGAAGAACGCATTTGGTTTTTGGGAAGCAATGGAGCAGGGCGGCGTCATCGCTTGGACCGTACTTGCCATTCTCGCGATTATGTCGGTTTCTTCCTTCTACATCCTGTTTTCTAAATTGTTCGAACAGAACAAGGTTATGAAACAGGGCCAAGCCGCTCGCGCTTCTTTCTGGAAAGCAAATAGCTTGAAAGAAGGCGCTGCCAAATTGGACAAAAACAGTGCCTATCGTCAGATTGTCGACGATGGCATCAAGGCTGAAGACGATCACGCCCGTTTGACAGATCCTGTCGAAGCCCATGATTGGATGCACAATTCGCTGCATCGTTCACAGGCATTGATTAACTCCAAATTGGCGACTGGTCTCCCATGGCTTGCAACGGTTGGTGCAACGTCACCATTTATCGGTCTGTTCGGTACGGTTATCGGTATTTATCGCGCGCTGATCAAAATTGGTATTGCTGGTCAGGCATCTATTGATGCTGTTGCTGGTCCAGTTGGTGAAGCTTTGATCATGACCGCACTGGGTCTTGGTGTGGCTGTTCCTGCCGTTCTTGCCTATAACTGGCTGCAAGGTCGTAACAAGCGCATCGCAGAAGATCTTAGCGACTTTGCCAACGATGTTCTCGGTTATATTTCATCCGACGGTGCTGTGAAGCCATCTCCTGCCAAAGGCGGTATGCAGGCGAAACCTGCAACAGCGGCTGCAGCGAAGCCAGCTGTAAAGAAATAAGGTGCCAGCCAGGCCGTTTGCTCTAGGAAACTAATTTCTCTGCAAACGGCTTTGGCGGCCCCTCATTTTCGGAAAGTGCAGGCTTGCCCTGCCATTTCGATAAAGCATATTTTTGAGAGGATAGAATCTTATGGCGATGAATGTTGGGGACGGCGGCGGAGTAGAAACTCCTCTATCGGACATTAACACGACCCCGCTCGTGGACGTCATGCTGGTTTTGCTGATCATTTTCTTGATCGCCGTTCCAGTGGTGATCCAGACAGTGGAGCTAGAACTGCCGGTTCTACCGTTTGAAGTGACGACAACCAAACCGGAAAATGTTTTGCTGGCGGTCACGACGACCGACTCAGCAGGGCGCGATCCTGGCGACGCCGATTTTTCGGGCGCTAACCCAGGCGGCAATTGTCGGATTTATTGGAACACGACACCGATCGATTCCAATGAATTGGTACAAAGAGCTGTGACCCAGTTGGAAAACCAGATTGAAGCTTTTGGCGGCGTGGAGAATATGACACCAGAAGATATGCCTGAAGTGCATATCCGTGGTGACATCAACACCCCATACCGGTGCATTGGCGGCGCAATATTTGCCATGCAACGTGCAGGTTTTGCCAAGGTCGGGTTCTTGTCTACACCGATTGCAGTTGAATAGCCTGATACGGCATCAAGTTTAGAGTATTTAAGGAGACGCACTAATGGCTATGAGCGGCGGCAGCGATGATGGCACCCCGATGATGGAAATGAACACGACGCCGTTGATCGACGTCCTGCTCGTTCTCCTCATCATGTTCATCATTACAATTCCGGTCCAAACCCATGCGGTTAAACTGGACCTGCCCGTGGATGATCCAAATCCACCACCACCACCACCAATTGAACCTGACAAAAACCGTCTGGGCATCACACCGACAAACCAGATATTGTGGAACGATGTTCCTGTGACTTTGAATCAGGTAAAAACCTATTTGGCGCAGACGAAGTCTATGGTCCCAGAGCCGGAACTACAGTTCCAACCGGATGCTGTCAGTGCTTATCTGACCGTTGACCGTGTCTTGGCCGAGATCAAGGATAGCGGTGTCACCAAATTCGGTTTTGTTGGTAATGAGCAATATGCCAGCTTTGGTAAGGCAGCCCGTTTGCCAAACTAAAACCAGCTAAAACATTTTTGAAAGGGCGGTGGAGCGATCCATCGCCCTTTCTGTTTATATCGTACGCAATGTTATCGCCTAGCCGCTCCGCCAGTCTGCTATTCCACAACGCAGGGGACCGGCGGCCTTTAAGCAAGGTGTTGAGGCTCGATATCACTCCGTCAAAACGGTGGGGAGCAGCCAGACATTGGCCTGCCGGTATCCGTCTCTCTCCATTAGGAGGACGAACTGCATGGCGGCGTTATAAGGCCCTGTCAGGGCTTATGCCGCGCAAAAGCCAGGATAGTCGTTCGCTTTGCAGCTATAGAGCGTTAGATCGCGACTTTTGCTTGGGATTTCTCGCTGCCGTTAAACTGCAATTCGGCAAGCTTAGCGTAGAGACCGCCCTGGGTGATCAGACTGTCATGATCGCCTTGTTCGACAATCCGTCCCTCATCCATCACGATGATCCGGTCTGCCGATCGGATGGTCGCCAAGCGGTGAGCGATGACTATGGTCGTACGGTCGCGCATCAGCCGTTCCAGCGCATCCTGAACGAGCTTTTCACTCTCCGCGTCTAGCGCCGAGGTTGCTTCATCGAGCAGAAGGATCGGTGTCTGCCGCAGCAAAGCACGCGCAATCGCTACGCGTTGGCGTTGGCCACCGGACAGCCGTGTGCCTGCTTCGCCCATGAAGCTATCTAGCCCCTCGGGCAGATCGCGCAGGAATTTCTCCGCATTGGCCGCGCGCGCCGCCGCCCAAATCTCTTCGTCCGTCGCTTCCCATTTTCCATACCGCAAATTGTCGCGAGCAGAGGCGGCGAACAATACCGTATCTTGCGGCACCAGCGCCATGCGTTCCCTAATATCAGCGGGATCAGCCGAGGGCAGGGCAACGCCGTCAATCCGTACGCTGCCACTTTGCGGGTCATAAAAGCGCTGGGCGAGCTGGAACAAAGTGGATTTACCCGCACCGGATGGGCCAACCACCGCGACAGTTTCGCCCGGTGATACTTTGAGTGAAAAATTCTTGAGCGCCGCTGTTTCCAAACGCGTGGGATAGGCGAAGCTCACATTATCAAATGAAATCTGCCCTCGCGGCGGTTCCGGCAGCGCGATAGGCGCGGCTGGTGCGGCAATGCCCGGCTCTTCGGACAGCAATTCTGCCAAACGCCCGGCAGCGCCGGCCGCGCGCAGGAGATCGCCATAAACCTCGGTAAGCGCGCCAAAGGAACCTGCCACCAAGCCGCCGGTCAGGACGAACGCGGCTATCGTACCACCCGAGATGCTGCCATCAGCTACCCCGATCGCACCGCGCCACATCAATAGTGTAATGCCGGTAAATACCAACGCGATGACTACCGCGGTTAAGGCCGCGCGCAGTCTGATTCGCCGTTTGGCCGTGTCAAAGGTGGTTTCAACGGCGCCGCCAAATCTTTCATGCTCGCGATCTTCCTGACCAAAGGCTTGGACAATTTTCATCGCGCCCAATGTTTCCGATACCATGGCACCGACATCGGCAACCCGGTCCTGACTGAACCGCGAGACATTGCTGAGTTTGCGGCCAATGAACACGATTGGCAAAATGACGATAGGAATACCGAGCAACAATCCCGCTGTTAGGGCCGGGGCCAGTGTGAACAGAAAGATAATGCCGCCGATACCAATAATGATATTGCGCAAGGCAACTGATACAGTGGTGCCAACGGTTTGTTCGATAACGGCGGTATCGGATGTCATCCGCGATGCAATTTCCGATGGACGGTTTTCTTCAAAAAACCCAGGAGCAAGGCGCAGCAAATTGCGCTGAACGGCGAGTCTGATGTCGGCCACGACCCGTTCTCCAAGCCAGCTGACAAAATAGAAACGCAGCGCTGTGGCAACGGCCAATATGGCAACAATCACCAACAAGAGCTGAAAATAAGGCGCAATATCGGTACCGCCGGACGCAAAGCCCTCATCAACAATCGACTTGAAACCCCATGGAATAGCCAATGTTGCTATGGCCGCAACAAATAAAGAAACTGCCGCAAAGGCTATCTGCCGCGGGTAACAAATGGCGCGATCCCAAACCATGCGCAAATTGCCTATTTTCTTCGATGCCGGTTTTTCTGTCTCTGACGGCTTCTTTTCCGGGGCATTGTCATTGGTATTTTTACTCATAAGCAAAGCCCCTAGCAGCCCGATCTTTGGGCTACAATCCTGTTGGCAGTCGGAAATGGAAGGGAGTCTTCCACCTTATCAACCGGTATTTACTAGATAGGGTTTAATCGCCTGATGCCAAGCACCAGTCAGGCTGAACGACCCAAATTGGGATCATTGTCTGTACTCACCCAGCCGACTGGCCCAACACACTGGCAAAGCGGCGTGATATTGCCTAAGAAACCATCATAATATAGCGGTTTTCGGCTGTATGATTCGCTCTGAGCGTCGGATAAGGCGAGGGGCATATTGGGTTAAGGGAATATAGCGTGAACCAGATCGCATCCAAAGGCCAATTGCGTATGTCGCTGTTGCGCTGGGCCTTGTTCATCGTTCCGGTGATCGTCGTGCTCGGTTTTATATCGGGACAGGTCGCAGGATCAGGCGAAGAAAATCGCTGGTTTCAAGCATTGGTGAAACCCGAGGCACAACCGCCTGGCTGGATGTTCGGTGTCGCTTGGACGATCCTCTATACCATGATGGGCATTGCACTGGCGATGATATTGCATGCGCGCGGCGCCCCGTTGCGCGGTATCGCCATCATATTATTTTTGGCGCAATATGCGCTCAACCTTTTCTGGTCACCATTATTTTTCGGCATGCATCAGATATCCGCCGCCTTTTGGTTGCTCATCACGATTTTCGCGCTGGCTTTTGTCACAACTCTGGTATTTGGACGGATACGAAAAGCCGCTGCCTGGTTGATGGTTCCTTATCTGGCATGGCTCTGTTTCGCCGGGATATTGAACAAGCAGATCGTTGACCTTAACCCCGGTGCTGAAACTCTTGTCGTACCGGCGGCTAGTACCCAGATATAATATATACCCAGATATAAATAGGTTTTCAAAGCCTGACCCCCAGACGGAGTAATTGACATGCAAAGCCAGAACAGATTTTTCGATGACCTCTCCAAAGTCCTGAACGGGCTGGCTGGGACAGTTGCTGGCGTTGGCCGTGAAGCCGAAGCGGGCGCGCGGGAGCGGGCCAAGGAATGGTTCGGCGGCATGGATTTTGTATCCCGTGAGGAATTTGAAGCGGTCAAGGAAATGGCATCCAAGGCTCGTGCAGAGTCTGATGCGCTGAAAAAGCGTCTTGATGCATTAGAGAAAGCCGGCACCGCAAAACCAGCGGCACGCGCTGCAACGCGCAAGGCGCCAGCCAAAGCAGCGGCCAAAAAACCAGCCGCCCGTAAGCCGGCGGCCCGCAAGCCTGCTGCGAAGAAAACCGCACCGCCAAAGTCCGCGAGCTAGTTTTCGTCCCATAGCAGGGCGACTATTTCACCGCAGACTAACCTGATCGATTATCCACAGTCTTCCCACAAACAATATGAGTGGAGACATAGCCCCGCCTTGCCCTGCATGATGGGCTGGGCCACTAAGACTTGTGATGCAGGGGCAAATGCAAATGATGTGGAACCGTAATGCTTGACGATATGTGGTCCGAGCTTGATCAGGAAGAGGCGCCGCCAGTTGATATGCTGATCGCTTTTTTTGAAGCACGCGGCTGGGCGGTCAATCACGTCAGCGAAGAAGAGATTTCGGTCGAAATTAAAGGCAATTGGACCAGTTACCAATTGCGGGCGATCTGGCGCAACGAGGACCATGTCCTGCAATTGCTGCTATTGCCTGAACTGCGCGTTCCTGATGATAAGAAGATCGCGATTTATGAGACCCTCGGGTTGATTAATGAGCAGCTATGGCTGGGCCATTTTGATCTCTGGTCGACCAACAACATATTGCTGTTTCGCCATGCGATCATGCTGGGCGGCAGCGGGATGCTCGGCCTCGATCAGGCTCAGACGATTGTCGATATGGCCATTGATGAATGGGAGCGTTTTTATCCGGTATTCCAGTTTGTCTTGTGGAGCGACAAAAGCCCACAAGATGCCATCGAACATGCGATGATAGATACGCAGGGTGAAGCATAGGTGAGGGCGATATGATCGCAGAAGGCTTTGACAAGATCTGGTTTATCGGCTGCGGCAATATGGGCGGGGCAATCCTGCAGGCCTGGCTGGACCAAGGTTTGGATGCCAATAAAGTCACTGTCATTAAACCAAACGCATCCCCGCTTCCCGGTGGATTGCAATCAACGCCCGATTATCCCGACGGCTCCGCGCCTGATTTGGTGATGCTGGCAATGAAGCCTTATCAACTGGATGACGTCGCGGCAAAGCTCGCGCCGTTGGTTGGAGAGAATAGTCATATTATTTCGGTTCTGGCCGGGACCGAGATTGATATTTTAAGGCAAGCTTTTCCCCGCACGGGCAAGATTATCCGATTGATGCCGAATATGGCGGTTACCGTGGCCAAGTCGCCGATGCTGCTGATCAGCGAAACGGATGATCCGCGTCTGACGGATCAAATGAACGAGCTATTCTCTCCGCTGGGACCACCCGAATGGCTCGACAATGAAGATCAAATGCACATTGCGACGGCTTTGTCAGGCTCTGGCCCGGCCTTTGTGTTTCGAGTCATTGATGCATTAGCTGTTTCTGCAGAAGGCCTGGGCATGGATAAGGACCAAGCCGCGCGTCTAGCGCTGGCGATGGTTGACGGCGCAGCCACGCTGGCGGCGGGTTCGGACGTTAATCCCGGCGCGCTGGCAAATCAGGTGGCCAGCCCTAATGGCGTCACCCGTAAAGGGCTTGATGTGCTGGATGCAGACGGACGAGCCAATGCTTTGTTCCATGATGTGTTAAAAGCAGCGATGGAGCGCAACCGCGAAATGGCGGAAGAAGCCAAGGCGTAAGCAACAACGCTTCCTTGGTGTGCAGCTAGGGATATTCAGGGTGTCCCGGATGTCCCGTTTCAGCTCTTGTCCTTGCGCAGATCAAACACCATTTGGCGATCGCTTTCCGGCACCAAACCCTCCAGCACATGCCAGAAACCGGATACCGATTCCTGTCCGGCGGTTACATAAGCGGCGGACAGTCGTTCCCGCAATTGCGCAAATAGTTCGGCTTCCAAAGCGCCGCCTTGATCTGTTAACCGCAGCATTTTTTGCCGCCGGTCCAGCGTGCCGGTTTTGGTCACGACCAGATCGCGATCATGCAGCTCTTTCAGGACCCGGCCCAAGGATTGTTTGGTAATCGCCAGCAATCGCAGCAATTCCCCAACCGTCAAATCCGGTTGGCGGGCGATGAAATATAGCGCCCGGTGATGCGCGCGGCCAAGACCTTGTTTGGCAAGCTCCTGATCAATCGCGTTGGTCAGGCGGGTGTAGCCGAAATAAAGCAGCTCCACACCGCGCCGGATTTCGTCTTCGCGCAGGAAAAGTGGCGAAGCACCGGGAGAAGTAGCAGGACGAGATATGTCAGTCATGTTGACGTATCTTGACATGCTGCTTAGGTGATTGCAAGATAAACTGATTACGCTTCCGATCCTCCCATCAGTCCGGCGAAAGTGACGAGATATGGCACATGACGATAGTCTGGAAATCCTTGTTGAACGGAATCCCAAGCCGGTGACCGATGCCGACCGGGCGAAGCTGTTGGAAGACCCCGGTTTTGGAAATTTGTTCACCGACCATATGGCGGTCATCCGCTATACCGAAGGGCAGGGCTGGCATGATGCGAAGATAACCGCGCGCGCGCCGATCCCGATGGACCCTGCGTCTTCTGTGCTGCATTATGCGCAGGAAATATTTGAAGGCATGAAGGCTTACCGGCTGGCTGATGGTACAACCGCTTTGTTTCGACCGGATCAGAACGCCCAGCGGTTTCAAGCTTCCGCGCAGCGCATGGCGATGCCGGAATTGCCGGAAGATCTTTTCCTAAAGTCGGTTGAAGCGCTGGTCGATATTGATCGCGACTGGTTTCCGTCGGCCGAAGGCGGGTCGCTTTATCTGCGCCCTTTCATGTTTGCTAGCGAAGTGTTCCTTGGCGTTCGTCCGGCCAAAGAATATCTCTATATGGTGATCGCATCTCCGGCCGGTGCCTATTTCAAGGCCGGCGCATCGGCCATTACGATTTGGGTGTCGCAGGACTATAGCCGGGCCGCGCCCGGCGGCACTGGCGCTGCCAAATGCGGTGGGAATTACGCCGCGAGCCTCGTCGCTCAGGCAGAAGCGATTGCGCAAAATTGCGATCAGGTTGTGTTTCTTGATGCCGCTGAACAGCGCTGGGTCGAGGAACTGGGCGGGATGAACCTGTTTTTCGTGATGGATGATGGCCGGCTTATCACGCCACCACTGACCGGAACGATTTTACCGGGAATCACACGGGAATCGATCATGATTTTGGCCCGGGAAGAGGGACTGGAAGTCAGCGAAGAGCCCTATGCCATCGATCAATGGCGCGATGACGCGGCAAGCGGGAAATTGAGAGAAACCTTCGCTTGCGGAACCGCGGCGGTTGTAACGGCAGTGGGAACTGTCCGGTCCGCAAGTGGAGATTTTACTATTGGCAGCGGCGGCCCTGGGCAGTTAACGGAAAAACTGCGCATGCGTCTTGTCGATATTCAACGGGGCCTTGCCGAAGACAAGCATGGCTGGGTGAAACGCCTGTTCTGAATAATGTTCGGAAAATAAGCTGTAACTGGCTCTTGCCCCATCGGGGTAAGTTGGATATTAGGCCCCTTCGCTGACGAATGAAGCAGCCTATATTGGGGTGTCGCCAAGTGGTAAGGCAGCGGCTTTTGATGCCGCCATGCGCAGGTTCGAATCCTGCCACCCCAACCAAATCCAGAACCTGATGTAACATCCCAACGCTGATTGCAGAAATCTTGCTTGTTTGATGAAGCCGGTCAATTTCGTTTTGATCAGCTTTCGCGAAAGCACTTACCGCGCCTACAAAACAAGCAATTAAAACGAATCACTAATACCCAATCAAAATCATAAAATAGTGCTAAGCGCGCTGGATTTTGTCTCGAGGACAAGAATATTGGTGGCCGAAATGGTAAAATGGCTAAGATTCATGTAAAGCTATGTAAATTACACGCTGTGGCACTGGTAAAGTCGGTAAATATAGCGGTAAACACGAGCCGGGTTGGGAATTTACATAATGCGAAGGCAAGGGAACACTGCTTTCGTTACCGGGGAGCTTTTATGCGTATAGCCATTGCGGACGATGACAAAGAAGTCGTAGAATTCTTAGGAAGAATAGTCGAAGGACAGGGGCATGTCTTTGTGAGCTATGCGGACGGCAATGCTCTGACGAATGCATTGTTACGGGACACTTTTGATTTGGTGATCTTGGATTGGAATATGCCCGGCAAAACCGGCATTCAAATTCTGGAATGGATGGATGGCGCAGTTGACGAACGCCCGCCGGTGATGATGATGACCAGTCGAACCGCAAAGCAGGATATTAGCGATGCTTTGAATGCTGGCGCTGACGATTATATCACCAAACCGGAAGATCCAAACGTGATCGGCGCGAGAATCAACGCGATGCTTCGGCGTAGCGCCGGCTCGACCGCGATGGAATCAACGGCCCAATATGGGGAATATATACTCGACCGGATCGAACAAAAAGTGCGGCACAAAGAAAGCGAAGTATCGCTGACCGCTAAAGAGTTTGAATTGACAGACTTGATGTTCCGCAATCGTGACCGGACCTTGTCGCGCCGTTACATCATGGAAACCGTTTGGCGGACAAATGCACATCTCGCGACCCGTACGCTCGACATGCATGTCTCCCGGGTACGATCAAAATTGTCACTTACGCCTGAGAACGGGTTTCGGATTTTCACCGTTTTCGGTTATGGCTATAGACTGGAGACCTTAAGCAACGGGATATGAGCATGAGCTTTTTGACAGGTAAGCGTAACTATTTCGATTGCTTGCAAATTGCATCCTGTCTTTTATTGGTGCCTGCTATTCTCTCATCAGCATCCGCGCAGGCCCAATCCTCTGCGGATAATGCGCGGGTGGAATATGTTTTCAAACGCGGTGATACGCTTATCGATCTCGCACATAAATATATGCGCAAGCGGTCTGACTATGTGGCGGTGCAGCGGCTTAATCGGATCGCAAATCCGCGCTTCATTCCCGTCGGTAAAACCGTTTCGATCCCGTTTCGTTTACTGAAATACCGCAAGAGCGAGGCAAGCTTGAGTGCGTTTCGCGGGAATGTTTCTATTGTCCGCGGTGGTCAGGCGATCAAGCCGGCAAGAGGTTTGGATATTGCTGAGGGTAGCCGGCTGGCAACAGCGGCAGGTAGCTTTCTGACATTGCAACTGGAGGATGGTTCTCGCATTTCAATGCCATCTAACAGCAAAATGCGCCTTACCCGATTGAGGCATATATTATTGACAGACAGCGTCGACTACGAGCTGGCGGTTGATAACGGCCGGGTGCGGTCAAAAATAACGCCATTTGATAAGAAGTATGATCGCTATCGTGTCCGGACGCCGGTCGCTGTGTCTGCGGTGAGGGGTACGGATTATCGCACCCGCGTTGATGAGACCACCGGGACGGCCTATTCGGAAACAGTCGAGGGCGCAGTGGATGTTGCTGCCGGTGACAGCTTTGAAGGCGCGAACACGGTGTCGGTTCCTGCCGGTAAAGGGGCAGCCGCCACGGTCACAGGAGATCTAGAAACAGCGGATTTGCTGACGCCCCCCGAAATGATTGATCCAGCGAAGGTTCAATCGGAAGAAGAACTTAAATTTGCCATTGCGCCGCGAGCGGCGGCTTCGGCCCATCGGGTGCTGGTGTCATCCGACGCTGGCTTTGTAGATATTGTTGCCGAGAAACTGAGCAATGAGGCGACCATCAGCTTGCCGGGTATCGAAGACGGGCGCTATTTTGCCAAAGCCACCGCCATTGGTCAGGACGGTTTTGAAGGCATGCCAGCGACTTATTCGTTCAAGCGTCAATTGAGTACGTTAAGCGGTAGTGCTGGCAAAGGCGATTTTGGCTATCGTTTCAAATGGGCCGGTGCCGGTAAGGGCAAGCGAGTCTATCGCTTCCAGCTTCTATTGAATGATAAAAATGCGATCCCCGTTATCGATGAAGCAGGACTGACCAAAGATGTCATTACTTTGTCGGATCTTCCCGACGGTGAATATTTGTGGCGGGTTGGCGTCACCCAATATTCGTCCGATCCGGAAGATAAAGATGTGTTTCAGAAATGGACCGATTTTGAAAAATTGACGGTGGCTGGTTAGAGGCTTAATCGCCCGGGCCGAACTGCGCCGTTATTTGGAGAGTTAACTGTCAATGAAACTGCGCCGTCGCCTGGGGATCGAATGGGCCGGTGTAGCGCTGGTCGCATCGTTGATCGTTACCGCTCTGATCTATTGGAACAGTCTGTCGAGCTTCGACAATCTTCTTTATGATCGCTTGTCGGAATATGACCGGCCAGAAGCATCCGAAGAGATACTGATCATCGCGGTTGATGAAGACAGCCTAGCGGCCTTTGGAAAATGGCCTTGGGCCAGGGATCGTCACGCCGATTTGCTGAACATATTAGCCGAAGCAGAACCCAAAGCGCTTGCCTTTGATATATTGCTTAGTGAACCGGGCAGTGCAGGAGAGGACCTGGCTCTGGTAGAGGCCGCATCAAAAAGTGAAAATCTTTTTCTGCCGCTTCATTTTGTCTTTCCCGGCAGTAATGGCGCGGAATTTGATATCAAGGAACCGATTGCGCCACTTAAACAAGCGGTCAGTGGCATTGGCCACGTCAATCTGCTCTTTGATCGCGATGGCGTGGTGCGGCGAACTGCGCTTTGCTTCGGTGGAATCACTGATCTCGCCGACAGTGAGGAGACGATCTGGCCGCACTTAATGGAGCAAATCTATCGCAGCGTGAACGGCGCAAATTCAGCCGCTTACGACCGCTTAGAAAATTGTCAACAGGCGTTGCTTATGCCCTATGCGATGCGCGGCGCTTATTCTCAAATATCCTATGCCGCAGTAGTAAATGGCGAGATTCCCGACGCCTTCCTGAAAGACAAGATCATATTGGTGGGCGCAACGGCGCAAGGTTTGGGTGATCAGCACCCTGTACCACTTGGCGATGGTGGGACCATGGCTGGAGTTGAAATTATGGCCAATATGCTGGGCGACACCATGGGCGATAATTTTATCACGCCTGTTTCAATAGGGACTCAAATCATATTATCATTGATCCCGACCTGGATATTGCTGATCGGTTTTTGGCGCTGGCGCCCGCGGACGACGATTTTTTTCTCGGTCGCATTGATCATGGTCATATTGGTGGCCAGCGCGGCGCTGTTGTCCTTCCAAATATGGTTTGCGCCGGGCGCCGCGCTTATTGGCCTGGCGCTGGTTTATCCGGTTTGGGGGTGGCGACGTTTACAGGCAACCAGTGATTTTATGGATGATGAACTCAAAAGCTATCGGCTGGAAACTCCTGATATTCCAGTGCTGGAAACGTCTCTGGGGCCGGTAGATTTGGTGACCGAGCAGGCCGAAGAACTAGCCCATGCGATCAAGCATGTCCGCGATTTACGGCGGTTCATTTCCGATGCACTGACCAACTTGCCCGACCCGATGTTTATCACAGGACTCGATAGCAAAGTGAAATTCGTGAATAAGTTGGCGCAAACCGGCTTTGAAGATGGCGCTCAGGATCTGGCGCTCGACGACATGCTCGCTCGCTTTGTCGCGCCTGAAGATTTGGGTGATGTAAAAAATTACCTGGCGCTCGACCAAAAGTTGCGGGAACATGATTATATCGATTTCACCTCCCTAAGTGATCAAATATTCGCGATGCGCCGGGCAAGGGTATTGTCCGATGCCGGCGAATTGCGGGGGCATATCCATTATCTTGCCGACATTACCGCCGTCGCCAATGCAGCGCAGGAACGCGAAGAAGTGCTGCAACTTTTGTCGCATGACATGCGCTCACCGCAGGCTGCGATATTGGCTCTGCTCGATGGTCAGGAAACAACGGACAGCAATAAACGTATCGAAAGCCATGCCCGTCGGACGTTAGCACTGGCTGATAATTTTGTTGGCTTGGCGCGGATTAAATCCAGTGAGTTTTCCGGCGAGGATATCTTGCTGTCCGATCTGGTAATTGAGGCCAATGACAGCCTTTGGCCGCTCGCCAAACAGCGGGGCATTAAGGCGACGGTTGATGATCAATCAGATGGATCTTTCGTTGTCGGTGAGCCATCTAGTCTTTACCGCTCTTTCGCCAATCTGATCGACAATGCTATAAAATATAGTCCTGATAATAGTCAGTTGGCGATCATTCTCCGAAATATCAGTCTGGATCAGCAGCCTTTTGTGGCTGTCACGATCACAGATGAAGGGGAAGGTATCGCGGAAGATATGCTCGGTAATTTGTTTGACCGGTTCGTTAGCAACGACGCGGAATCCAAAGGAACCATCAAAGGCGCTGGTCTAGGGCTCAATTTCGTAGCGGCGGTTATTGAGCGTCACGGCGGGACTATCCGGGCGGAAAATATGCGAGAAGGCGGAGCGCGGTTTACAATATTATTGCCGCTGGCGCCCGAGCCTGAGGAAGTGGCCGAATAAGTTCGCTATTCGATGCCGCCGCGGGTGCGGGTTGTAGTTTTAGTGGATTGGTCTGAATTTCCAAGATCGGATAGAGCTGCATCGATCAGATGGGGTAAAGATTGCTCCATCGAACCCTTGCAATGATATTCCGCCGCTGTACCGGAATAGATGGTGGATCCATCGGTTGCGCTGACCATATTGACTGTCAGTCGATGTTCGACATCGTCGCAAGATTGCAGCGGTTTGCGCTCTTTTTGTTCGGCAATCGTGCTAAGGTCGCTATTTTCCCCGGTCGTCACCGCGATGGATGCGGGCCGGCCTGCCAAAGCGATATGGACCAATATCGGCGCGTCAGTTGCCGCAGCAAAATTATTGGCCGTCAAAGCGTCAGCCACCATCTTGCGAGCCATCGTATAGGTTTTGCTGTTTTGTTCCGGTTTGGCGGTAAAACTATATAGTTTTTGCGCAGGTAAAGCTGACCCCGCTTGCGTTTGAATCCGGGTTTCAATGGGACCGCTACAGTTAGCGGTAAAGGCCAATACCGGTATCATAAAGATGGAAAGGCGGCGCATAGCAGTCCTCAAGCTCGTTAGTGACCAGTTGTTACAATAGTAACATAGCTTGAAATGTCACGACAATAGGCAATCGCCTCAACAATATAGCCGCTTTTGAGCTATCGCGTCAGCGCATAATAGATGACATAAAGCCATGATAGGAAACCGTGGATAATCGCCCAGATGATTGACTTATGCGTTGTAAAGCTGATCGCAATGGCGAGCGCGCTGCCAAAGCCTACACCCTTGCTAACAATTTCTTTTCGAACATAGGTGGCGCCCCTGCTCATCGGTGATCCTCCTGCCGCATAATCTTCTGGCCGCATTCGTTCGGGTTTGATTTTTTCCGCCATTGCTTAAGCGGCCTCGCGGGCACGTTCAGAAAGCTCCTGATTGAGCATCTCTGCGAGCAAGAACGCGAGTTCGAGCGATTGCGCGGCGTTCAGCCGCGGATCGCAGTGCGTGTGATACCGATCGCCGAGCGCTGCGTCGGTAATCGCGACCGCGCCACCAGTACATTCGGTGACATTCTGACCCGTCATTTCGCAATGGATACCGCCAGCAAAAGTACCTTCTGCACGGTGCACAGCAAAGAAGCCGCGAACCTCGGCAAGAATGCGCTCAAACGGGCGCGTTTTATAGCCGCTATCGGCTTTGATAACATTGCCGTGCATCGGGTCGCAGGACCAGATAACCGGATGGCCTTCTTTTTTGACGGCGCGAACCAGCGGAGCAAGGCCGTTTTCTACTTTGTCATGGCCAAAGCGAGAGATCAGCGTGATCCGGCCCGCTTCACGGCCCGGGTTAAGCGTGTCGAGCATTTTCAGCAAGTCATCGGGTTTCAGCGATGGTCCGCATTTCATGCCAATTGGGTTGCCGATACCGCGCAGAAACTCGACATGGGCAGAGCCTTCAAAACGGGTCCGGTCACCGATCCAAAGGAAGTGGGCGCTGGTGTCATACCATTCACCGGTCAAGCTATCCTGCCGGGTCAATGCCTCTTCATAAGGCAGCAACAAGGCTTCATGACTGGTGTAGAAAGACGTCGCCTTCAGTTGGGGCACGGTGTCAGGGTTGATCCCGCACGCTTCCATGAATGACAAAGCTTCACCGATCCGGTCGGCCATTTCTTCGAACTTCTTGGCCCACGGGCTGCGGCTCATGAAATCATGGGTCCAGCCGTGCACCTGTTGCAGATTGGCATAGCCGCCGGTTGAAAACGCGCGCAACAGATTGAGCGTCGCTGCAGCCTGATTATAGGCGCGGACCATGCGATCGGGATCGGGCTGACGACGGCCTGCTTCAAATTCGATGCCATTGATAATATCGCCGCGATAGCTGGGCATTTCGACGCCGTCTTGTGTTTCTGTCGGCGCAGAACGTGGTTTGGCAAATTGCCCGGCCATGCGGCCTAGCTTCACTATCGGCATTTTCGATGCATAAGTGAGCACGACGGCCATTTGCAATATGACCCGGAACGTGTCGCGGATATTATTGGGATGAAATTCGGCAAAGCTTTCGGCACAATCGCCGCCTTGCAACAGGAACCCGTTGCCCTTTGACACCTGCGCCAGATCTTCTTTCAGGCTGCGCGCTTCGCCAGCAAAGACCAGCGGGGGATAGGTGCTCAGCAGTTGTTCGGTATCCGCAAGCTTTGCAGCATCGGGATAGTCGGGCATTTGCAGCCCTTCAAAATTTCTCCAACCGTTCGGCGTCCAATTTGTCGCCATGAGCGCACTCCAATATCTTTCACTTAAAATCGGGTGGCTTTAGGCTCGTTTCAAGGGCAATGGCAAGCAAAAGCGCGCTTTGGTTGCGCCCGAAACTAACAAAGCCGCTAACGATAGGTCTTTAGCTGCCCGGTTTGTCTTTCCACGTACCGGCGTTGCGATATTCTGGTCTAATCTGGCTCACATCGGGCAATTTCTGACCGGCAAAGGCTTTCTCGCCGCCTTTCTTTATCGCTTCCTTGCTGTAGCTGGGTGCCTGATAGGTCTTGGGCGCGCTAGTGCTGATCGATGGGGTTGGCAAACTGTGCCGGCGGGCATTGTCGGCTGCGATAGCTGTTGCTTTTTCGGATTTCGCGGCTTCTTCCTGCGCTTTGCGTCGCCCTGCTTCATAGGCTTTTTCCAGCGTGATCGGGTCAAGCGATTTGGCTGCAGCAGCATTATATTTGCGTGGTTTCGGCGCGGGCAAAGGTTCGCCGCCGCGATAGTTTTGGCTGAACGCACTGGCTTTTCCAGCGCTGCCTTTCCAGCTGTAAAAGCGGTGCGCGCCGATCGTGCCAAGAAATCTCAGGCTTGGCGCCCAATAGGGGTAAATCTCGGTCGTGTGATAATGGGTCGCGGTTCCAACCGGCGATGCAATCTTGCCAGACAGTGCTAGGGCGGCGACCTTTTTCGCGCGATTCCAATGGAATTTGGATGGTGTGCGGCGCAATGATCCGTCGCAGGTGTAGGAAAACTGGCATCCGGTGCTGCGTTCGCTGCCTTGGAAAATCACCCCGCAAACCGTACCTGGATAGCTAGTATGGCGCACCCGGTTCAACACCACTTGGGCAACAGCGCGCTGGCCGGCATCGGGTTCTAGTCCAGCTTCATAATATATAGCGGAGGTCAGGCATTGCAGCGCGCGGCTATTGTCGATCAGCGAGGCCCGGAAGGCGACGGGGCGGATCAAATGCGCTGAGGCCGTTTGATCGCGGCTGGTGGCGCCGCCACTGCTGGTCAAAAGGTCGCCAATCTCATCGTCACCCGGTTCAGCGAGAGGATCAATGGCGAGGTTTCCGTAATTTTGCGGAATCGCATAACCGGGATCGATAAAATAAAAGGCAGACCCAGCGAAATTTTCCTCAGGCCGTTCGACCGATTGGAGACTCGGGTCGCTAGGGTTGTATTGCTGCGCATCGAGGCTTGCTTTCGGCATGGTAGCAGGGACCATGATCAGGCTAACGAGCAATAGCCCTAGTAATATCCGTTCACGGATATTGAGCATAAGCCATTGCGGTATCCGCCAAGCGGCTTTGGGTTTGATTGGCGACTGGGCGGCGTTTGAAGCCGCGGCGGGCAGTTCCTGTTCGTGTTTCGGTTCCGTTGCGGCAGGATCCGCTGCCGCTTCGTCAGACGGCGAAAACACATATCCTGCCGGTCCCGCGAGAGCCGAATTGCTACCGCCAAGTTGTGGCACATAGGGAGGAGGAACGCGCGCTGAAATTTTCTGAAACACCTGCAAAGGCCCATTGGGGCTGGAAATGCTTGAAATACAGTCTTTCTTGGCAGTTATCGTTGATCAAAAACGACCTGTTTCAAGATGGGACGGGGTGCCGCCATGGGTTAAATGGTTAACGCAGCAATTCTGCGGGAAACCAAGACACATGCGACATTTTCGAAAAAATCAAACGGCTGTGTCAGTGGTTCTAAGGAACAGAATTCAGCGCAAAACGTGATTCGCTTCCTGTATGTTCACGAGGCGACGGGCAATTACATAGCCAATTACACCAAATATTATGCCGCCAATCGCCGGGCCAATGACGATGCCCGGCAAGCCATAAAGTGCGCCGCCAATCCAGAGAAACGGCAATATCCCCAATGTATTGCGAAGCCAGTTCATGACCATTGACCAAGCGGGGCGTTCGAGATTGTTGCAGGCGGCATTGGAAATAAACAATATACCGTTGAAAAAGAATAACGGCGTGAGATAGGCCGCAAAAAGCCAGAAAACATCCCGTCCCTCGCCCTTTAACTGGAACAGATTGCTAATCGGATCACTCAGCAGAAATAGTAGCGGCCAGACCAGCAATGTATAGCCGAGTGCAAAGCCCATGGCTTGCTTGATAGTCAGCCGGATGCGATCAAATTGCAGTGCGCCAAAATTCTGCCCGATAATCGGTCCGACTGCCCCTGATAGAGAGAAAAGCAGGCAAAATGCGACGGGCACAACCCGCCCCATGACTGCAAATCCGGCGATGACCTCGTCGGGATAGCTGGCAATGAAGCGATAGGAAATAAAGCCTCCAATCGGGGTTGCAACGTTGGTCATTATGGCAGGCAGCAATATTGCGGTGACTGGTTTCAAGTCCTCTTTAAACAAGACCGAAGAAAGCTTCTCAAAGCCCCCATAATGTTTGATGATAGGAATAACGGCCAGAATGGAAGATACGATGGCGGCGCAAGCCGTCGCCATAGCAGCCCCATTAATGCCAAGGCCAAAGCCAAAGATAAAAATCGGATCCAGTATCGCATTGGTGATGCCCATGCTGAGTGTCACCGTCATCGCTCGCCGCGCCGCGCCATGGGCGCGCAAGAAACCGGAACAAACCATCGCCGTCACGCTGAAAGGCATGAACGGGGCAACGATGCGAATATAGCCGGTGGCTGCCTCTTTTGCTGTCCCTTTTGCTCCGGCAAGCTCTAATATTTGTGGCGCAAAGATAAAGAAAATAATCGCCAGCGGGATGATCAGCATCATGCTAAGCGCTAATATATTGGTGAGATAGCGGCGGGCATAAGCCGCATCGCCTTGGCCGATTTTGCGCGCAGCCAAGGCGCTAGCCGCGATCATCAGGCCGATGTTGAAGGCCGTCCCGAAAAACAGGATCGTGGCGGCAAATCCCATCGCAGCGGTCAACGCATTGTCACCCAGCTGCGCGATGTAGAGCAGATCAACAAAGTCGACGATGAACATCGTCAGCAAGCCGATACTCGCTGTCAATGTCATCACCGTAATATGCCGCATGGGGTTGCCGGTAAGAAATATCGCGCTCTGGCTGGTGATGATATGATCCTGAAAATGGGTATCTTGGCCGGAATCGGCAAATCTCTATCGCATAATTGCACTATAGCGTTTTGCCATCCGGTCAAATCCTCTCTATGTTAAAAAGAGTGTTTGAGGAGCAAAATATGTCTTTACGTTTTTATGTTCTGTCCGTCGCGGCAATCGCCCTATCGGCGTGCTCGGTCAATGGTGATGATGGCGAACGCGATACGTCCGAACAGGGTTATTTTGAACGCAAAAATGTTGCTCCCAACCCCGCTGAAAACGCCCAGTCCCCGCGCAAACCGGAACATGCCTATGCGCGAATCGCGCTGGCTTGCATAAACAAGCAATATCCCAACAAAATCAGCCATGTGATGAACAGTGCGAATGACGTGCAGCAGCCCGTTCGGTTGACGCCAGTATTTTATGGCTGTTTTGACTGGCATAGTGCGGTCCATGGTCATTGGCTGCTGACCCGGCTGTGGGGCAATGGGGCGGTACCAGAAATGGATGAGGAGATAGCGGCGGCTTTATCGACCAATTTTACCGATGAGAAAATCGCTGGAGAAGTGGCTTATTTCAACAGCGATGGTCGTGCGTCGTTTGAGCGCCCTTATGGTCTCGCGTGGTTTTTGCAGCTGACGGCCGAGCTTAAAGAAATAGCAGCGGGGGAGGGCGCAAAAGCTGATCAAGCGCAAGTCTGGTTGGACAGCCTAACGCCGCTTGAATCAGTCATTACCGACCGAATTAAAACATGGGTGCCCAAACTTGCCTATCCCATTCGTTTGGGTACACATAACCAATCGGCTTTCGCTTTCGGCCTGGTTCTTGATTGGGCGCGAACAAGCGAAGACAGCCAGATGGAAAGCTTGATTGCCGAGAAAAGCCTCGCCTTTCACCGAGAGGATCGCAATTGTCCAATTGGTTACGAACCGTCGGGCGAGGATTTTCTCTCTCCCTGTCTGATGGAGGCGGATCTGATGCGCCGTGTTCTTTCCGATACAGAATTTGCGGACTGGCTGACCGGTTTCCTGCCGAATATCCCGCAAGATGGCGGCGGCGATTGGTTAGCGGTTGGCATTGTCAATGATCCCACCGACGGTAAATTGGTTCATCTGGACGGCGTTAATCTATCCCGCGCTTGGGCGCTTGAGGGCATAGCGACGGCTTTGCCTGACGGAGACCAGCGGAAAGCTGCCTTGCTGTCCGCTGCAAAAATACATGGGGAGACCGGCGAACAATCCGTCCGCACGCCCCATTATGCCGGCAGCCATTGGTTGGCCAGCTTTGCGACCTATTGGCGGACTGAGCGCGGTCTGAACCGGCTTCCAACCAACGGTAAAGTTTCCGATGATCCACAGAACGATTCCGGCGGCAGTCTTGCAGATGAAGCGCTAGAATAAAACACATGGCAACACGTTTAATCTCTTTACCGGACAACCTCTCACCAAAAATATCTCCTTTTTGGAATAGGATATTCCCGGTGAATATCGATCTTGCGATAAAGAGCATTTTCGGTGTCTGGACCGCTTATTTCATAGTGAATGCGCTGCGGGTTCTGTTGTGGGGGGCACCGGATCATAGCCATGATTTAGCGGACTATCTGATAACCGCAGTTATTTCTGTGACAGTCACTTGGGCTTTATATCGGTTGTTGATTTTGGTTAGCGAACGTGCGGCGCCGGTTGTGTTCATACTTACGATACCGACCATTATTCTCGCCATTGGCATTGGCTATTTTACGAATCTGATATTAGCTTATCCGACGTCTGTGTTGGCGCATATTAGTGCAGATCATGGTGTCCCAGCGCATCAGGCATTATCCCATTTTTTCGATACGGCGTTTGTTAATTATCTCATACTGGTTGGTTGGGGCGGACTGTATCTGGCTATGGCCAACAGCCGCAAAACCCAAGTCGCCCTAATTCACAGCCGAAATTTGGAGCGCACGACCCGCGAAAGCGAAATGCGGGCGCTGCGCTATCAACTTAATCCACATTTTGTATTCAATGCGTTGAATTCCGTAAGCAGTTTGATCATTGATAAAAAAAATGTCCAAGCCGAGCATCTGGTCGACGGACTGGCGGATTATATGCGCTCGGTTCTGGATGATGATGGCAAAGACATGATCACCGTCGAGCAGGAAATTGCCCAACAAATACGCTATCTTGAAATTGAGCAGGTGCGCTTTCCCAGACGATTGCAATTTAACGTGCAGGTGCATGCCGATGTGCGTAATTGGAAAATTCCCGCTTTGATCATTCAACCTCTTGTCGAAAATGCTATTAAACACGGTGTAGCGCAATCATCCGAACCGGTGCAGATCACTATTAAAGCGGTCAAGGACGTGGACCGGCTGAAATTGACCGTCGCTAATGATGGTCAGATGCGGACGAGTGAGGATACCGGGAGCGGCACCGGCACGGGACTTGCCAATATCAAAGAACGATTGGCGGCTATCTATGGTCCGGCAGCGGCCTTGTTCGCCGGGAATGCGGCCGGTGATACCGTAACCGCGACGATTATCATTCCCGATGAACAACAGATTTTCAGAGACTATTGCCTATGACCGGCAGCGACAATTTGAATATTCTGATAGTTGACGATGAGCCTTTGGCCCGATGCCGCATAGAATCTCTATGCGGCCGTATGGACAATATCAACCGCATTAGCGTCGCGAATGGGGGCAGGGAGGCGCTGGATATGATTGCCCAAAATTGCCCCGAAATCTTGCTTCTCGATATTGATATGCCCGATGTATCGGGGATGGATGTCGCGCAACAATGTCAGCGTTTGGAAAATGCTCCAGAAATTATCTTTACGACCGCGCATAGCCGTTACGCCGTTGAAGCCTTTCGTTTTGACGCGACGGATTATCTTCTGAAGCCGGTGAAAGCAGATTTGCTAAAAGATGCGTTCGCGCGGGTTCTGCAAAAAAGACGAAGAAAGCAAGGCAATTTGCAAAAGGCCGCTGACCATTGGCTATGGGTGCAGGATGGCAACAGCGCCGTGCAGATAAGAAGTGCGGATATCGGCTGGATAGCCGCTGATCGAGATTATATGCGGCTATGCCTGCCAGACCGCACTTATCTGATCCACGAAGCGATGCAGTCGTTATTGGAGCGGCTACCTGCAGAGATGTTTGTTCGTATCCACCGCTCTGCTGCGGTGCGCCGCGATTTCGTTCGTGATGTTCGCCGTAAGGGCCGCCGGAGATTTGTCGTGCTCCAAGATGACGCAGAACTCACCATTGGGCCAAGTTATATAGAGTCCGCTATGAGCGCGCTCACCTATTAAGCTGGCGGTTTTGGTTTGTCAGACTGAGTCACTGAATAACGCGGCGCTGGCGCAGGCTGCATATGGCCTCCGACATCGACAAATGTCTCCCGCTCAACATTATGGGGATGCTGTTTTGCTTCGGCGAGCGACAAGACGGGGGCAAAGCAAATATCGGTCCCTTCCATCAGATCGCACCACTCATCGCGCGTTTTTGATTGGAACAAGGTCGTCAACTTTTCCTTTAGTGGTCCCCATGATTTCGGGTTCATCTGGGCATCGAAGTCAGCGTCATCTTCCAATCCTGCAACCTTGCGCAATTGCGCGTAAAACTGCGGCTCAATCGACCCGATTGAGATATATTTGCCATCGGCTGTTTCATAGCTGTCATAAAAATGTGCGGCAGTATCGAGCAGATTGACTCCCCGTTCATCACGCCATTGACCGATATTGTGAAAGTCGAAAATCATCGCCATCAGCGCGGCTGATCCATCGGTCATCGCGCAATCGACAACCTGACCTTCGCCACCGGTTTTAGCGTGGAGCAGGGCGGAGACCATGCCGAGTGCCAGCATCATGCCACCACCGCCAAAGTCACCGACCATATTGATCGGCGGCGTTGGTTTGTCGCCGGCACGGCCAAAGGCATGAAGCGCGCCTGATATCGAGATATAGTTGATATCATGACCAGCGGCATGCGCGAGCGGCCCATATTGACCCCAACCTGTCATCCGGCCGAAAACGAGCTTGGGATTATCTTTTAGGAGGACGTCCGGTCCAAGGCCAAGGCGCTCCATCACACCGGGACGAAAGCCTTCAATCAAGCCATCGGCTTGTTTGACCAGATCACGTGCCTGTTGGATACCAGCATCGGATTTCAGATCGACTTCCACCAGTTTGCGGGAGCGGGAGAGTGCTAAGCGGCCGTCTGGCGCGCCGCCGGGGCGATGGAGAACCGTGACAGTGGCGCCTTGGTCGGCGAGCATCATCCCGCAAAAAGGTCCAGGGCCAATGCCTGCAAATTCGACGATGTTGATTCCTGCCAGTGGTCCAGCCATATCCTGCTCCTCGTTTAATCAAATGATTAAACGGTCCTATGCAGGCGTTGGAATCTAATCAAGCATATTTGTGAGAGGGGATTAGCGTGGGCCCTGACCGTGGCGGAGCGGCTTATTCGCAGCGCCATGTGTTTTGAGATAGCGCGGCAATTCCATCTTGTTCTGACCCACCGGTTTACGAGCCAGTTTGGGATCAATAGCATGGTCAAACGCTATACCAAGGCGGCCTTGAGCGACCCAAGCCACATAACCGGTAACCCGGCCAATATTTCGCAATTCCAATTCAACCTTGTCGCCGCGTTTTGCGATGACGGGCGCTTCTGCCATCAAACCACCGGCAGACAGATTGCGAATCCGGACTTCGCCGCAATCATCGCCATCCACGAAGCGCAATGTCGCTTTCAGGAACAAGCTATCACGATCAAGTTCGCGCTTGGGCTGGCCACTTGTTTGGCTGTTTAGGCCCAAGTTTTCGTCAAATGGTTCTCTCATGTGCATCCCGCAGGTTAAATGTAACATAATGTTGCTTCGGGACGGACAATAGCGTCAGAAAGATGGAAAATTGGTTAATTTGCGCGGTGGAACAAAAATAGGATGTCATCCCAAAATAACACAGTTTATGGCGTCAGGAGCCGACGTGACGGCGCTGTGCGTTAACGCTGATGGCGGATTTTTTATCAGGATGAGATTTTAGACGTCAGATTGCTGCTAGGCTATTGATCGCGTGAGACTTTTTCATTGCGTTCATGCGCTTCCTGAGCTTCTACACTCATTGTAGCTATTGGCCGCGCTTCCAGCCGCTCTAGTGAAATCGGCTCACCAGTAACCTGACAATAGCCATATTCGCCTTCTTCGATTCGCCGCAAAGCCGAATCAATCTTCGATGTCAGCTTGCGCTGCCGGTCGCGTGTGCGCAGTTCCAAGCCCCAGTCGGTTTCACTAGAGGCGCGATCATTGAGATCGGCTTCTTGAATCGGGCCGTCCTGCAAATGCGCCAGGGTTTCCTTGGATTCTTCAATAATATCGTGCTTCCAGTGTTCCAAAGCGCGTTTGAAATAGGCAAGCTGCTGTTCGTTCATAAATTCTTCGTCTGCACTAGGACGATAGCCATCTTTCAGAACAATCGTGTCTTTTTTGCTATCATCTGAAGCGGATGGTTTTTTCGCTGAGGACGCCAAATATACTCTCCAACATCTGCCCCCAACCCGATGGGCTGGCATACGAAAGGCTATGAGGCGGGCCTATAAACTCGGCTTTCGCCTTACACAAGATGCAATCTGTCGTAAGTTGCCAATTTTTCTCGCTCTGTTGCTCGTGGCTACAAAAATTGTCGTGATAATGGGTTTATTCGGTTCATTTTACCGATTCACCTTGGCTGATAAGTCACCATTTTAGAGAGATTTTTCTTCGTGATGTGAAAGATTGGCAACGTAAACGGTATCAATTCGGGACATTAACTCTGCTTGGAGAGAAACTGTCAGGGACTTTTTTGATTTTTGCGGGGGAAACAAGGTTAACGCAATTGTGATCATCACTCTTTTCTGCGCTTTTGGTGCCTGTCGGAACGCCTAATGACTGTCCAAACCTTTATAGTTGGACCGATCGATGCGTTCCCAAGCGGAAGAGAGTGAACACTATGTCGGTACGAATGGCTTTAGCAAAATTATGCGCTTGCACATGTGGCGGTGCGTTAATTGGCGGCGGTGCAGTCCATGTTTCGGAAGCACCAGCGGCGCCCTATGTTAAGAAGGTCGACAAGAAGAAAATTCGTGGACGCGTTTTGAAACGCGGGCAATCGGCTCGCAAGGTTAAACGCATCCGGCGGACGGTGACCAAGACGGTTACTGCTTGTGCGCCAACCGTTGTAACGATTGCACAGGCACAGCCCCTTCCGCTTCCGGCTCCTGTATATATTCCTGCACCCTTGCCAGAAATTCCCGTGCTTGAAAGCGGCGGTGGTTCTATTCCTGTTGTAATTGGCGGTAGCAGCGGCGGCGGTGGCTTCGGCGGCGGCTTCTTTGGCGGCTTCTTCGGCGGCGGCGGTGGATCAGGCGGCGGTTCCGTTGTCATCTCCTCGACCAGCAGCGGCGGTTCAACCAGCACCTCTTCGGGCGGAAGCTCGACCAGTGGCGGTTCGACGAGCACCTCAACTGGCGGCGTTTCTAGTACCGGTGGATCAACCAGTACTTCTACCGGCGGCTTCTCAAGCACCTCAACAGGTGGTTCGACCAGTACGTCTTCCGGCAGCATCAGCACCTCAACTGGCGGCGTTAGTACATCAACGGGTGGTGTGAGTACATCCACCGGCGGTGTTAGCACCTCAACCGGCGGCGTAAGCACCTCAACTGGTGGCAGCAGCTCATCTAGTTCGTCTAGCAGCTCCAGCTCTTCGTCGAGCAGTTCCAGTTCATCCAGCTCCAGTGGTAACACGTCGAGTGGTATGACCAGCAGTGGCATGACATCAAGTGGTAACACTTCAAGCGGTCATCCTGGCACGTCAACCAGCAGCGGCAATACAAGCACGGGCAGCACCGGTTCTTCTGGCAGCAGTGGCTCTTCGGGTTCCTCAGGCAGCTCTGGCTCGTCCGGAAGCTCGGGATCATCAGGTGGCAGTTCGAGTAGTTCGAGTAGTTCTTCATCAAGTAGTTCCAGCTCTTCGAGCAGCGGTGGTTCCAATGGCAGTAGTGGCTCTTCTGGCAGCAGCGGATCCTCCGGATCTTCTGGCTCAACCTCTTCGGGAGCGACAGGCGGATCATCCAGCTTCGGCAGCAGTGGCTCTTCGAGCAGCTCGAGCAGTTCGAGCAGCAGCTCAAGCTCCAGCACTTCATCGGGTGCCAGCAGCGGCGGATCAACCGGTGGCTCCACCGGCGGTACTCCGGTTCCGGCGCCGCCAGTAGTCTTGCTCTTCGGTGCAGGCGCAGCAGCATTGTTCGCGCGCAGCCGCAAAGCCAAAAAAGCGGTTGCCGCTTAAACAGCAACCTGCTTGAACGAAATTAAGAAGCGGCTGGAGTGATCCGGCCGCTTTTTTGTTGGGCGATTGGCGCTCCGCACTTGAACCAACGCCTGTGTCTCGGCATAGGCTTGTCCCATGCATGATCTAAAAACTATAAGAGAAAACGCGGCCGATTTTGATGCCGCTTTAGCCCGGCGCGGCGTGGAGCCGGTGACTGCTAGTCTTTTGGCGTTGGATGAAGAGAATCGCAGTATCGCGACCAAGCTTCAAGAGGGCCAAGCCCGCCGCAACGAAGCGTCCAAAGCGATTGGCAAAGCCAAGGGGCAGGGCGATGAAGAAACCGCTCAGGCGTTGATGGCCGAAGTATCGGAGCTGAAAGCGAACTTGCCTCTGTTGGAAGAGCAACAACGCGAGGTGTCCGGAAAATTGCGGGACGCTTTGGCCGCCTTGCCCAATCTACCTTATTCCGATGTTCCAGAAGGCGAAGATGAAGACGATAATGTCGAGGTGGAACGTTGGGGCACTCCGCGTAGCTTTGACTTTAAACCGCTGGAGCACAGCGATATTGGTCCACCACTTGGCCTGGAATTTGAAACAGCGGCGGCAATGTCCGGTGCGCGCTTTGCGTTTTTGCGCGGGCAAATGGCACGGCTACAGCGCGCAATCGGGCAGTATATGCTGGACCAACAAACAACGGTGAATGGCTTTCAGGAATGCGCGCCGCCGGTGCTGGTGCGCGATGAAGCCATGTTTGGCACCGGCCAGCTGCCCAAATTTTCGGAGGATTCTTTCCAGACCACCAATGGCCATTGGCTGATACCGACCGCCGAGGTTAGTCTGACCAATAGCGTCAGCGGCCAGATATTGGATGAAACGCAGCTGCCGATCCGTCTGACTGCGCTAACGCCCTGTTTTCGCAGCGAAGCGGGCTCTGCTGGCAAGGATACCAAAGGCCTGATCCGCCAGCATCAGTTTGAGAAAGTCGAAATGGTCGCAATTGTCCACCCTGATCACAGTGATGCGGAACATCTGCGGATGACCGAAGCGGCGGAATCCATCCTCAGGGCGCTGGAACTACCCTACCGCAAGATGCTGCTCTGCACAGGCGATATGGGCGCAACTGCGCGCAAAACTTATGATCTGGAAGTCTGGCTACCCGGACAGGATACTTATCGCGAGATTTCAAGCGTTTCGACTTGCGGTGATTATCAGGCGCGGCGGATGAACGCCCGTTTCCGTCCGGAAGGTGAAACCAAGGGCACACAATTTATCCATACACTCAACGGTTCTGGCCTCGCGGTTGGTCGCACGTTAGTAGCCGTGCTGGAAAATTATCAGCAGGAAGATGGAACTGTCATAATTCCTGAGGCCTTAAAGCCTTATATGGGTGAGATCGAAAAACTGGAGCCTGCAAACTGATGCGTATCTTGCTGACCAATGACGATGGATTTGATGCCCCCGGCATGAAAGTGTTGCTCGACATTGCGCAGCATTTTTCCAACGATATCTGGATTGTTGCACCATCGGACGAAAATTCAGGTGCAGGCCATTCTTTGACGCTTACGCGGCCGTTACGCATCCGCAAGCGCGGCGATCAGCAATATTCGGTCGATGGCACGCCGACGGACAGCGTGATGATGGCGATTGCGAAAGTCATGAAAGATGGCTTGCCTGATTTGATTCTTTCAGGCGTCAATCGCGGTGCTAATCTTGGCGAAGATGTCACCTATTCGGGAACAGCGTCTGCCGCCATGGAGGGCGCACTAGCGGGTATTCCGTCTATTGCGATTAGCCAAGCCTATGCGCGCGGCGATATGGGGGATGATGTGCCCTTTGAAGCGGCCTTGCAATGGGGCGAGCGGGTGCTGCGTCCGCTGATCAAGCAAAGCATGGATCACCGGACGTTGGTCAATATCAACTTCCCGGCGCTGCCCGCGAGCGAGGTCAAAGGCATTCGTGTGGTCTCTCAAGGTATCCGCGATTATGGCCGCATGCAATTTATCAGCAACCGTGATCCGCGCGGCTTCGAATATCATTGGCTAAACCTTGGCCCGATGGTTGAAACACCAGCCCATAGCACGGATCTAGAGGCTATTGCCGATGGATATGTCTCGATCACGCCGCTGCATCTGGACCTCACTCACTATGAGTCGATGGACAGTCTGAAAAAGCTTTACGACAAATAGAATAAGTCAGTTCCTGTGTTTCCCGAGCGCTGAGCTTTCTTTACACGGTGCCCATATTATGCCAGCTTCGACGTTAAAGAGGAGCTGGTGATGGAAATGAAGCAGAATATGTTAGCGGCCTTGGGTTGCACAATTGCGGGACTGGCGTTTTTGCCGTCTCCGGCGATCGCGACTTTTACTGATCCACGCTCATCCGATGAGGATATCGTCGTTACAGGCAACAAAACGACAAAAGCTGAAATTGCTGATTTTATAAGGACAACTATCGCAACGCCAAAAGGCGGCAGATATGACGGGCAATATGCACGGTTTGCGCAGGCAGTCTGTCCCAAAGTTGTTGGGCTGTCCGCCGAGAACAAGCGCCAAGTGGAAAAGCGAATGCGTGGTGTGGCGAAGGCAGCGGACATGCCGGTTGCAAAAGAGGATTGCAAACCAAATGTATTCGTTATGGTTGTGTCCGATGGAAATGAAGCCGTATCAATGGTTCGCAAAAAAAAGTCGCGACTATTTGGCAATATGCCTCAATATGAGAGAGAACGGATCGCAAAAAGTGGCGGGCCCGCTTATGCTTGGAAACGCATCCAGGCAAGCTCTGCAGAGACCGGCGCTCTTCAAAACTCTGATGATACAGAACCTCTCCCGGTTTTGGGTGCCGCAACAGAAGTCCCGGTTATGAGATCGAACGTCAAATCTCGGATCAAACGAACGATTAAGCAAACCATGACTCATTCCTTTGTGTTGCTCGAAAAGGACGCACTGGTTGATCTGACCACAATTCAGATTGCCGATTATGCGGCGATGCGCTCTTACATTGATACTAGGGACAATCAAACTGACCAGGCGCCCGGCTATTCTATTCTAGCGCTGTTTGATTCTCCTCAAACGGGCCAAAAAATTCCAAATTCGATCAGTGAAATGGATCTGATGCTGTTAAGCTCTCTTTATAACTCTCCATCTGATGTCTCTGCTTCGATGCAAAGCGCAGCAATGTTGCACAGATTTGAAAAAGAGCTGACGTCCCGTAAAGAAGATTGACTTGGTCTACGTTAGGTAAATGGCCTAGCCGTTCTATTGCATAAATGATGATCTTACTCAGTTGAAGCGATGGCTTCAGCCGTCCTCTCGTGCATAATTTATGGAAACCCCAGTTCCGCCGGCCTTCTTAAAATGGGCTAAGCGCAGGTTTGGCATGCGACTAGCTAAGCTTCTCAGGTATTATTTGTATGCGTAACATCCCAGAAGCGGGCATTAGGCAGCCGTGCGAAACTGATTGGCGCGGACTAGGAAAGAAATACCCGTCCCGTTGCGACGCAATTGACAAGTTATGCATCTGCCTATATGTCACTATATGGTGACATATCAATATTCTCACGATGACTTAATCTGGAAGGCGCTCGGCGACGGGCGGCGACGGTTGATCGTTGAGGCGCTGGCAACAGGTCCCAAGCAAACCGGCGAGCTGGTCGATTTGTTCCCCGATATCGGGCGTACCGGTGTCCTCAAACATATCGATATCCTGACCGAAGGACAGATCATCCATGTGCGCCGGGAAGGTCGTACGCGCTGGAACTATCTCAACCCGGAACCCATCAAGGCGGTCTGCAACAGTTGGGTCGTGAAACATATTGATGGAATGAAATCATCGACTGCCAAACTGAAGCAAATCGCCGAACAGGAGAATGAAGCATGAGCGACCTTATCGATGCAAAGATCATCAAATATCAATTTGAGGTCCCAATCAGGCGTAGCGCTGCCGATATCTGGGCCTTAATGATCAATGAAATTGACGCATGGTGGATGAATGATTTTCGGGCACTGGGGGAGGGCTCAAAAATGACCTTGAACGCCGAAACCGGCGGTCAATTGATCGAGAGCGCGACCGATGGCAGCTGTCTCGAATGGTATCGGGTGCAGATGGTGTCGCCGGGAAAATTGATTTATCTGGTTGGTTATATGGCGCCCGATTGGGGCGGGCCGACCACCTCCATGCTGAAACTGGCGGTCGAGGATCGCGATGATGGCAGCGCGCTGATTGTTTCCGATGCACTGCTGGGCAATGTTACCGAGGCATCAGCAAGTAGCGCAGAAGGTGGTTGGAAAACTTTGTTTGGAGATGGGCTGAAGGGGTTGGCTGAAAACTAGAGCTGATCTGCTCTCTGTTGAGGAGAGGAGGAGTGTTCATCGATATCTCTATTATAAACCTGATGCACGCGTAAAACAGTATATTGCCGCCAATGCTGATTGGTACACTCGGCCCGATGTTGCAGAAACATATCCCTACGGGCTGGCGGGGGCAGGTATTTCGGAAGAGATGTTAAAGTCAGCTCTGATCAAAAACGTGCTTTTGTTGCTGGGGGATAAGGACAACGACCCCAATCACAAAAATCTGCATCCGGCACCGGAAGCTATGCAGCAAGGTCTGCATCGATTTGCGCGGGATCTTTCCTATCACGCAATCGGCAAGGAGTAGGCCGAACGCTATGCCGCGCGGTACGGCTGGACAGTGCAAGTAGCCCCAGACGTGGCGCACTCCAATGGCCTGACGGCCAAGGCGGCTGCCTCTATTCTAGACTAAGAAAAACTAGCTACAGCACAGCGCAAAAGGGGGCATAAGCTGATCACTTTATTCAAACTCGTTATGGGCTAGAACTTATCCGACAGCTTGGCATCACTTTGTTTCGAATGGCAATTTCAGCCAAAATAAAGATGTCATGCTTCCATCCTTATTCAACAAAAGTAGGCACGATGGTTTTTGAAACCTGAGTCATGATCGTGTCATCCCTGTCATGACCAGTGATCACAACAATTAAATCAAGCTCCTCAACCACTATTATGCGCTGCCCTCCGCCACCCCAGGCAAATGTGGCGTCATAGCTTTTATCATCAACTGCTATGGGCGTTTGATACCAAAAATAGCCGTAACGGTAGGTATCGGGCATCCAATCTTCAGTGGGTTTAACAAGCCCACTCGTGGCCCTGGCAAGATACTCTTCCGAAATAAGCTGTTCGCCATTCCATTTGCCTTTATTGAGGACCACGCTGCCCCATTTGAGCATGTCGCGCGACGTCATGTTCACCATCCAACCCGCTTGCGGCAGGCCGCTGACGTGCGTTTGCCAGCTATAATTGGTAACGCCCAATTTATCGAGAATTTCGGTTTTGATGAAATCCTGGGCGGTTCCTGGCACGACGGCGTCAATGACCGTCATCACCAGCATTGGATTGAAATTGCCATAAAGATAGGTCTGAGACTCTGCGGTAATAGGTCCCGAGTGCTCAAGGAGCGTCTGAACCAGGCCCTGGTTCTTTAGCTGGGCGGGGTCTTTCTGCAGTTCTTCCCATTTTTCATCATCAACACTAAGCCCCCCGTGCATAGTCAATGCCTTATGAAGCGTGATTTTTTCTGCGCCCGCCGTCAGTTTTGCCGGGTCCAGGTCTTTCAGAAAACCAATCAGGGGCTTGTCCAAATCGGCCATGGTCAGATAGCCCAACTGGATAGCGCGACCCAGTGCCAAGCTGGTGTAGGCTTTGGTGGCTGACGCTTGGCCATGAGCCAGATTGATGCGACCGCGTTGATGGTAACTTTCAAACAAAAGCTTGCCCTTATGGGCGACAAGCAGGCTATCGTAACGGCCATGCTTACCCTCGCCGATTTCTTCGGCCAGCTTGACAATCATGGCTTTTTCGCCGCCATCTACGCCCAGTTCGCCAACCGGAAAGGCATCTATTCTGGCCGCTGGCGCTGTGTCGATAAAGGCCTTTTCGAGAATGGGAATATCTCTGAATGAGAGCTCTGCCTCGGCGGCTGTAGCCTCCGGTGCAGTGCTTTCAAGAACTGGGAGTTCATCTTGAGCATGACTTCCGCTGCTCATTACTAAAGTCGATAGCACCATAGAAACAGACGTAAAAAAACGCTTCATCATATTACCCTATCTATAAGTGAGACAAATCGTCTAATTTCTCTGCCTCGATAAATATTCTGTATTTAATGTAGCGATCTTCGAAAATGGTTGTCGTAATTGATCGATTAAATTCAATCGCTTGTCGATGAACGACATTGACTTCTAACTTATCGCCCCGTCCAATAGTGCCGAATAGCATATCCGCTTTGCAAATTGGCAAGAACTGCAAAGCTTGATGTTGCGGGCTAAACAAACAATGTCCAAAAAAGACGGTTTTACACATGTCGCCGCCACGCAGGGCTGGCAACAAGCGGAATTGTTGCTAGACAAGGCATTCTCATTGGGGTGAGAGCGAGTGAATGGGGCCTGTTATGCGTAAAATCACGATCCTTTTTCTGTTATGTTCAGTGTCTGCCTGTATTCCGCCGGGCAGGGACTATGGCTGGCCGCGGAACGAGGCATCAGATGGCTCCGCGCCCACACTGGAAACCGATGCATCGGTATTTGGTCAAAGTCCCGATCAGGCTGCATCGCCGACGTGGGTGGCACAGTCCGTCACGCCCAACGCAGTGACGATAACGGACGGTAGTTATGTCGTAAAACCTGGCGACACGTTGCGCGGCATTGCCAATCGGACCGGTGCGAGTTCAGAGCTTATTGCAGCCACCAACGGCCTTACAGCGCCGTATATTATACAACCCGGTCAGCGGCTCAAAATTACTGGTGGCCGCTATCATGCGGTCAGCGCCGGGGAAACCGGGATCGCCATTGCTCGCGCTTATGGCGCACCATGGCGGGAAGTTGTCGCGCTTAATGGCTTGGAAGAACCGTTTATCTTGCGGGTGGGTCAAAAATTATTACTGCCCGCCGCAACGCCGGTTAATCCGCAGCAAATGACTATTGAACAGCGCGCTGCGGCTTTTGATCTGGATATTGATGATATTGTAACGGGCAGTCAGCCAGCACTGGCAGCAGCAGAGTCAGACACAAACGGCGCGACTAAGCCATCTGATTGGCGCAAAGCTATCGCTCCAGCAAAAACACCAACGGTGATTGCTGCACCAGTGGCCTTTGTCGGACGGTTTGATTGGCCAGTGGATGGAAAATTGCTCTCCAGCTTTGGCAGCAAGGGCGGCGGCAAGGTCAATGATGGCCTGAATATCGGCGTCACCAAGGGTACCCCCATTCGCGCAGCCGCGGATGGTGTAGTAGCATATAGTGGTGATGAAATCGGCGTTTTCGGAGGCTTAATCCTACTCAATCACGGCGATGGTTGGGTCACGGCTTATGGGCATGCGGACAAACTGAATGTTACGCGTGGACAAAAGATCAACGCCGGTGATATTATAGGTCTGGCTGGAGACAGCGGCTATGTACAGGAACCGCAATTGCATTTTGAAATTCGTAAAAATCGTAAACCGGTAAACCCTGTTTCGCATTTACCGAAACGGATCTAATTACCCAATGGCACGGCGCAAATCTCGCAACATTTCTGATTATGTGACGCTGCGCCGCCAGTCGAGTCTTCCGGTCTGGTTGGATATCGCTTGGCGCGTGTTGTTCGTGTTGGGCCTGATAGCTATGGCGGTCGCGGTCCATTGGTTCGACCGTAATGGGTTGCAGGACAGCTATGACGGGGATGTCAGCTTTCTTGATGTGGTCTATTTTACCATGATTTCGATTACAACGACTGGTTATGGCGATATCGCGCCGGTGACTGAGCGCGCGCGGATGTTTGATGCGCTGGTTGTGACTCCCATCCGCATCTTTGTTGTGCTTATATTTGTCGGCACAGCCTATAATTTTGTATTCAAAAGAACCTGGGACAATTGGCGCATGAAAATCATCCAGAATAACCTGCACGACCATATTGTAATCGCCGGTTTCGGTACCAGCGGCAAGGAAGCGGTGCAGGAGCTTATCGCGCGGGGTACAAACCCCGAAGAAATTGTGGTCGTTGACCCGTTTGACGAAGCGCTGGCTCAGGCGGAAAAAATGGGTTGTGCAGTCATCAACGGAGACGCGACACGTGATGTGACGCTGATGAATGTCAAGATATCGCGGGCGCGGTCGATGATCGTATCTGCGGGACGGGATGATACCAGCATCTTGATCGTGTTAACAGCACGTCATCTCGCCTACCACCTACCGATCAGCGTTTCGGTGCGCGCGTCGGACAATGAAATGCTGGCACGACAAGCAGGCGCAACGACGGTAATCAATCCGGTGAGTTTTGCGGGATTGCTGCTTGCGGGTAGCTGTGAAGGCGCGAAGATATCGGACTATCTCAGCGATCTTGCGTCGGCCACCGGCCGGGTAAAATTGGTTCAACGCCCGATCGATGAGGATGAGGTCGGGATGGCGATGAAAGACATCGTGAAAGAAGGACTAGGTGTCCGCATCTATCGCGACAATAACATGTACGGTTTTTGGGAAGACGAAGCCTCAAAGCTGGAAGCTGGTGATATCATTGTTGAAATCATGCCCGGCAATGGAGCCGACAAAGAAGGCGCTAGTACTGACTAATCAACAAATGTTGCACCTGCGAACAAAGTCGCTATGAAGGTCTCTTAACAGCCGTTTTTCTGTGGGAGAAGTCCGATGACAACTAGCAGCGCGATCCCGATGCCTACCGGTCTTCGTACTCCAAGCAGTTTGGCGCAATTGGGCGAACTCGCTCTACCGTTCGATTTATTTCATTTCGGCCTGCAATGGCCAAAGGTTGTGACGGCTCCCAAGGGCGATGGTCGCCCGATTTTTCTGATCCCCGGCTATGGCGGCAGCGAATTATCGATGGGGCCGTTAAAAGCTTTCCTGACACGGCTGGATTATGATGTTTCTGATTGGGGTCTAGGTCGCAATCAGGGTTCTGTTAATCGTGATATTGAGCGGTTCACCGCCGTTGCCGAAGCCCAATATAGTGCCAATGATCGACAGTCGCTGACCTTGATCGGTTGGTCGTTAGGCGGAATTATCGCCCGCGAAGTGGCTCGCCTATCCCCTGATCTGGTCCGCGAAGTGATCACCATGGGCACCCCGATTATAGGTGGCCCCAAATATACGACGCCCGGCCAGCGTTACGCGAAATCTGCACAAATAAATCTCGATCGCTTTGAAAAGGAAGTACACGCACGCAATAGTATCGGTTTCAGCCAGCCGCTGACCGTGCTCTATTCAAACCGCGACGGGATTGTCGGACCGGATATCGCGAAGGACATCTATAACCCGCAAGCACGTAATATAAGAGTGGATGGCGGGCATCTGGGTCTTGGTTTCAATCCCAAAGTGTGGCGAATTATTGCCGATACGCTCGCGGAGCGATCTTAATCGACCGCACCTTGTAACGGAACGACATTCGGCATATCCTCCTAGAAAGGAGAGGGATTATGGCCTTGTTGCAACGACTGTCCGCCACCAATGATGCAGAAAAACTGGCGCAAGTGCTACGCGATGATGGTGCGGCGATAGTTGAGGATATTCTCGACGCTGCTGCCTTGAAACAGCTGAAATCTGAAATCATGCCTTATGTAGAGGCCACCGAACTCGGACGTGATGACTTCACCGGACGCAAGACCACGGGGACGGGCGCCCTTGTGGCGCGATCGGGGGCATGCCGTTCTCTCGTCATGGACGAATTGATATTGGGCAGTGCCAATGCCTTTTTGAAACCCTTTTGCGAACGGGTGCAGCTCCATCTGACGCAGTTGATCCGTATTCAACCGGGACAAGTGAAACAGCCGCTCCACCGCGACCGGCTGGCCTGGGGCGGCTTTTTGCAGGACAGTATCGAGCCACAGTTTAACACGATCTGGGCGGTTACTGATTTCACACAGGAAAACGGAGCGACGCAGGTCGTTCCGGGTTCGAACCATTGGGAAGCGGGACGTGACGCCAAGCCCGATGAGGTCCAATATGCCGAGATGAAAGCCGGTTCCGTTCTGATCTATTCCGGTTCGGTCATTCATGGCGGCGGGGCCAATGTCGCCGATCACGACCGGATGGGGCTCAATATCACCTATGCGCTTGGCTGGTTGCGGCAAGAGGAGAATCAATATCTTTCTTGCCCGCCGCATATTGCCAAGGAATTTGATCCGACGCTGCGTGACCTGCTCGGCTATTGTATGGGCAGCTACGCACTAGGCTATTATACACCGCCAACAGGGCCCGGCGAAGGTCCCGAAGTCGTGCCGCCGGAATTCCTCTTCTCTGGCAAAGTTACCGACTGGAGCGACGGTGACGATCTCTACGAAAGCGTCAGTCGGCGCTCCAGTGAAACGGTATAAGCGCCTAACCTAGCCAGGCGTGGACAAGGCCCATTGCCGCATAGAATAGCAGCCAATATCCCGCGTCGATGAGGAACAAGGCTTTGCCCTTTTGCGAGAATAAGTAATTGGTTCCGATAGCGGGAATGATGAAGGCAAGGGCAATCCCCATAGACATCATCATCTTGATGTGAAAAGGCGGCTGGCCGAGCCGGAAAAACAAATGCGCGAGCATGGCCGAGGCGATGAGGCTGAAGGCGAATGCCCCGCCATAGATCAGGCCCATGTTGCCGCCCTGTATCTCTTCTTCGGTCAAGCCGACTGCGCCCATCCATTTCTTACCCATGATCGGTCCGTACCAAATGCCGCCGACCAGAAATCCGCATGCCGCTGCCAATATGATGGCGAGCCAGTTTACCTCCAAAATATTCATCATTTCCCTCCCAGAAAATTGCTAGTTACATGGATATACATCAATTCCAGCGGAGTTGGAAAGTTTCCCCGATTTCTGCGGCTATCCATTGCTTTGCAAAAGCGCTGATCGAAGAACGGATTGTGTTTATCTGGTCGTTAGACAGCGTTGGCGGATCGATGTGAGAAGACTGGCAGGCAGCGCTAAAAACATCTCGCAACGTTTGATTATCGCCCGGACCGCTCCACATGTCCGCTTCAAAACATTCCACCAGCCGCTCGGCTTGTAGTAGCTCGACTATGTGGGCATCGGGCGTGGCAGCGCGGACGGAACTGGCATGGCCGGCCTGCTTGACGATATGCTGGATATCCTCTGGATGGGTTCCACCAGCGACATGGCCCCAGAAACCCCGGCCCATCGCCAGTTCCTGCTCGACATAATAGTGGACGGCATCGTGCGGAATAACTCCCTTCTTAGGGAATGTGGTTTGCTCAACCGAACCATCCTGTCGCTCGATCTTTATCCAGTCGCGACCCGATCCCTTGGAGATGCTGATGATCATATACATGAAATAGCGGCGGACATTATCGATGACAAGCGCGCACAATGGGACTATGCGGCGTGGAATATGGCAACAGCAATACCTTCTCCGCCCAAAGTCGGCATGGTGTCCCTTGGATGTCCCAAGGCACTCGTCGATAGTGAACGCATTTTGACGCAGCTGCGCTCCGACGGTTATCAGATGTCGCCGGATTATGCTGGCGCTGATGTCGTACTGGTGAATACCTGCGGTTTTCTAGATAGCGCCAAGGAAGAATCTCTTGAAGCTATCGGTGAAGCCATGGCCGAAAATGGCCGAGTGATCGTCACCGGCTGCATGGGCAACGAAGCCGACACAATCATGGAACGCTTCCCCGATGTCCTTGCCGTTACCGGCGCGCATCAATATGAGGATGTGGTCACCGCAGTTCACGCCGCCGCGCCAGCAGCACGCGGGGCCTTTGTTGATCTGGTGCCGGACGCAGGTTTGAAACTGACTCCGCGCCATTATAGCTATTTGAAGATTTCCGAAGGCTGCAACCATCGTTGTTCCTTCTGCATCATCCCAAGCCTGCGCGGCGATCTGGTATCGCGGCGCCCCGATGCGATTTTGCGTGAAGCGGAAAAGCTGGTTGCCAATGGCACCAAAGAACTGCTGGTCATCAGCCAAGATACGTCTGCTTATGGTGTGGATATCAAGCATGAACCGCGCATCTGGAATGGCCCGATTGGGCAAGGCCGCGAAGTGCGGGCGCATATGACCGATCTGGCTGTGGCGCTGGGTGAATTGGGCGTCTGGACACGCCTCCATTATGTTTATCCCTATCCGCATGTCGACAAGGTCATCCCGCTGATGGCCGAGGGCAAGATCACGCCTTATCTCGACATCCCGTTCCAGCATGCCGCGCCTAATGTGCTCAAACGCATGAAGCGTCCGGCCAATGAAACCAAAGTGCTACAGCGTGTGAAAAGCTGGCGCGACATTTGTCCCGACCTCACCATCCGCTCGACCTTCGTGGTGGGCTTTCCCGGCGAAACGGAAGAGGATTTCCAATATCTGCTCGACTGGCTCGAAGAAGCCCAGCTCGACCGTGTCGGCGCATTCCGCTTTGAACCGGTCGAAGGGGCGGCTGCCAACGCTCTCGATGGCGCCGTGCCCGAAGAGGTCAAGGAAGAACGCTATCAACGCCTGATGGAAAAAACCGCCGCGATCAGCGCGGCAAGACTGCAAGCCAAAGTCGGCCGCACGCTGCCCGTCATTATTGACGAAATCGGCGAGCCCGATGAAGATGGCGACATTGGTGCAACGGCAAGATCACAGGCCGACGCACCGGAAATTGACGGCAACGTATTCCTGCGCAATGTCAGCAGGGAGGTTGCGGTCGGTGATATCATCGATGCCGTGATCGAAGAAGCTGACGCGCATGATCTGTTCGGAGCGCCGATAGAGTCTTAAGACTAGAATTGGTCAGGCAGTTGTATTTCGGTGTCTTTGAAGCTCTGCTGGTCTGAAACCCATTTCCACCAACGACTGAGCGCGGAATGGCTTTTCAGTTCTTCTGCTCCTTCGGTAGCTTGCACAAAATAACCGATCATCGGGGCCAAATGGCAATCCGCCAGTGAGAGCGATTGGCCATCAAGCGCGAGGCCTTCATCAGCGATCCGATCCAGCGCTGCTAAAACGACACGGGAGGCCTTTAAGCCTTCGGAAATCTCTGTTTCATCGGCTGGTTGGCCATGCAAAGGTCCAAAAATTCGCTGAGAGGCAACCTGCCGGACCATCGGCCAATAGCCATAATTATCGATAGTCGACGCGACTTGTGCCATCGTCGCCGCGCGTTTGGCATCCGCCGGAACCAAGCGCGGGCCATCAAATGCCAAGTCGATATAGCGACCTATTGCCGCCGTTTCGTAAATTTGAAACGCTCCGTGCGACAATATCGGTACACGGCCAAACGGGTGCATTTGGAGATGCTCTTCGGCTATCGGATCTGAGAAGGGATCGACCTCGACTGCCGTGTAAGCAACATCTTTCTGGCGGAGGATCATATGCACAATACGAGTGTAAACGCTGAAACGATATCCGTGAACGATGACCGAGTCTGGCATATATTGTCCTCCGACTTTGCCTAGACGCTACCTATATATTCTCTGGGCATCGCCGATTATTGCAAAGCTATCAGCGCAAGCCCTCTCAGTAAACGAGGCCCTGTGCCTCGCGTGGTTTACATGCCCATGTAATCTTTCTTACCGACTGTTACGCCCTGCGTCCGCAGCAGATTATAGGCTGTCGTGACATGAAAAAACAGGTTGGGGAGGTAAAAGCTTAACACATAGGTCTGTCCTTCGAGTTCCATTGTCTGTTCGGGACCAACGGGCATTGTAATCATCATGGTTGCATTGCGCTCGATGACTGCGTCGTCGGCCTCGCTAACCGTTTTTGCGCAATCGGCAATGCGCGCGATTAGGGCGTCGAACGTATCGCCTTCCATCGGCAGGTTAGGCAAATCATCGGTCGCGACGCCAGACATGCGCGCCGCCCCGCGCACGGCAAATTCTGTGATCATCTGTACCTGCCATTTCATGTCATGCATGTCCGGGAATAGCCGGTTGTCTAGAAAAGCCTCTTGGGTTGTGCCTGTCGCTTCGGCATGGGCTTTTCCTTTTTCCAATATGTTGGTGAGTCCGCGAAAAGCCTGAGCGGTGGAGGATTTGAAGATTTGGGAGAGGGCTATGGTCATATTTGATCCTTGATAATAGCGGCGAGCTTGTTGATTTCGGGCGTATCACATTAAGTTAAAAAGAAGAAATCCGCCTAGCGCCAGAAATGATCCTAAAGTGCCAAAAGCACCAAGAACGCGGGCAATGACAAATATCTTCCCGTCCTCTGCACCATGGGAGCCGGCTTCAGTCGACAAGGCGATGGCGTGCAACAGTCGAGTGACAACGAAGATGATCGCAATGGTCATGATCACCTGACCTGGAACCACAGTCATTTCTGCCAGCGCCAAAACAGCGATAAAAATTGCTGCATTTTCCGCGAGATTGCCATGGCGTCGTATTTTGCGTTCCATTACTGGATCATCGCCGGTGCCCAGATTAATTCCGGCTTTCCCGCGGTACAATCCGGTGAGCACCATCAAAATGGCCTGCATGATAATTAGCAAAGCGCCGACATAGGCAGAAACAATCGGTAGGGTCATAAGGCACTCTCCATCATGCAGCGACAGCCTTCTTGTTACTGGCTCAAAAAAACAAAGTCTAAAAGAGTATCTGCACACGCCTGGTGCAAAAATGAGCCATGCATCCTGCTCAATATTCCTGTAGCGTCTTACGCTGCAGGATTGGCAGCAGATGGATCAGAATATGGATTGGGAGGATATCAAGACGTTTCGTGAGGTAATGAACGGCGGCACCGTACGCGCGGCCGCCAAAAACCTGAACGTTCACCATAGCACGGTGAGCCGGCGGATCGAACATCTTGAAAAGTCGCTAAGCGTGACCCTGTTTGAACGTCGTCCCGAGGGTTATTTCCCGACATCTGCTGGTGAAGACTTGGCCCGTGCAGCCGGTACATTTGCCGATGATCTGCTGACGGTCGAACGCCATATTGCCGGTCGCGATAATGATCTGACCGGCACGATCCGCGTTACCATGGCAGAACCATTTGCGACATCGATGTTTGCCTCTCGGCTCCCAGAATTTTGTGATGCTTATCCTGGTCTCGAATTGGAAATATTGACCAGCTATGACTTGCTTGACGTTGCTCGGCGAGAGGCGGATATAGCGATTCGCATGGACAATAATCCGCCCGATACACTCGTCGGCAAAAGGCTTTTTGCTTATACAACATCAGTCTATGCCCACCCTGAATACCTCGCGCGCCATGATTTTGTTAACCAGCCTGAGCAAGCACGTTGGCTCGGCTGGACTGACCAGGAAAGCCGGTTTCCTGACTGGACACAGGACACCGAATTTGCGCGGGTTCCAGTGTGGGGTAATTTCGCCAGCATCGGTTTGCAGATCGAAATGGCGCGGGCACAAATGGGCTTGGTGATGATCCCTTGCATAGCGGGGGACCATACGGCCGACTTGGTCCGCGCAACCCAGCGCAGTCCCAAGCCGTCGCGGGATATATGGATATTGACCCATGATGACCTGCGGCATACCGCGCGGATAAGAGCATTTATGGATTTTGCAGAGATGGTTCTGCGCGACAGCAGATCAGTATTGACCGGTCAGTTACCAGATAAGGTAAACTGACCGGGCAGAGTTAACCATGTTTTCGAAAAATGTGGTGAGATTACTGGTCTTTTTTGGACGGTGTTTAACCAAGAAATTGCACAGGCTTGCAATCTATCGGTTGTACTGTGACGCTTATGAATGAAGCGATCTCGAAATTGTCTCCAGCGCGTCAGGCTGGTATGCTTTCGGCGGCAGAAGTGTTGTCGGCGTTCGCGGTGACAGCGCTCATCTATCTTACGGTCTTTGGTATTGATGATAATTTCTGGAACGTAATGACAATGGCTTTCATCGTGCCTTGGGTCATCTGTATCCCAGTCAATCTCTATGTCACCCGTCAGCGCAAGCAGTTGATTGATATGGCCAATAAGCTCAAAGATACGCAAGAAAAACTGCAACAGGCTAACAAAGGCCTACAGCGCCGGGCGAATGTAGATGGCCTGACCGATCTTGCCAATCGGGAGCATTTCATCAAACTTTTTGATGAGCGGCGCATGGCATCGGTCAACAATGTCCTGATGATCGTTGACGCGGATCATTTTAAGAATATCAACGATGGCTATGGTCATCCGATTGGCGACAAAGCTCTGGTTCTGATGGCTGCTGTTTTTAAGCGTATCTTGCGGAAGAATGATCTGGTCGGCCGTATTGGCGGTGAGGAATTTGGCGTGCTGTTGCCCGATACCAGTGAAACCGAGGGCGAAATTATCGGTGAGATGATCCGGCATGAGATGGAAAGCATCGTTTTTGAGCCTCAAGACGGCGTCCAGCACCGGATCACGGTCAGTATTGGCCTGACTGGGGTCTCGTCTTATGAAGAACGCGCCTTGCCGATGCGGAATGCCGACAGTGCCATGTTTGAAGCCAAGCGGCGTGGCCGCAACCAGTGCGTGCTTTACACGCTCGGCATGCGGTCAAAGCCGCGACCTTTTTTTGAAGCGGGCAATCGGCCGAACCAGATCGCGATGAGCGCCTAATTTAAGAATTTCTCTGTAAATTTAATCATGACGGACAACCACTGCACTGCTAGTGCTGATGGCTATGACAGAAACCGATTCCAGCACGCAAAAACATCTCTATTTGGTCGATGGTTCGGCCTATATTTTTAGGGCGTATCACCGACTGCCTCCACTTACCAATATACATAATGAGCCGGTCGGCGCGGTGTATGGTTATACGACGATGCTATGGAAGCTAGCGGACGAGCTGCACAAGGCCGACGGCCCGACCCATATGGCAGTCGTGCTCGATAAATCTTCACAGAGTTTTCGCAACGAACTTTATAGTGAATATAAGGCACACCGGCCCGACCCGCCAGACGACCTGCGGCCGCAATTCCCGATGATCCGCGACGCAACCAGGGCCTTTTCGCTGCCGTTAATCGAGGAAGATAATGTTGAAGCCGACGATATGATCGCTAGCTATACCAAGGCTGCTGTCGCCGAAGGCTGGAAGGTGACGATCGTGTCGTCTGACAAAGACTTGATGCAGCTGATCGAACCATTTGATGATAGCCGGGTCGACATGCTCGATACGATGAAAAATGTTCGTATGGGTAAGGCAGCGGTTGAAGAAAAATTTGGCGTCGGCCCGGAGAAACTTGGCGACGTGTTGGGCTTGATGGGCGACAGTGCGGATAATATTCCCGGTGTTCCAGGCATTGGCCCTAAAACGGCGTCCAAACTGATCAACGAATATGGCGATATCGAAGCGGTGCTAGCTGCCGCGCCGGATATGAAAAAGTCCAAGATGAAAGAAAATATTCTTGAGAATATAGAGCAAGCCCGCCTGTCACGGGTCCTAGTCACGCTGAAAGAAGATTGCCCACTGCCCGATACGCTCGACAGTTTTCTGCTGCAGGATATTCCCGATGGACCATTGCGTGAGTTTCTGACGCATCACGGGTTTAACTCATTGCTCAAGAAACTCGGGGGTGGCCAATCAGAGCCGCAAAACCCCGATGTTGACGGCGGTATCGGTAACAGCGCACCGACCGCTGTGGCAAAGCCTGAAGAAGCACCGGCTATAGACCGTAGCCAATATGAATGTGTGCAAGATATCGCTGCACTCGACAAATGGATTGATCGCGCGCGCGCTAAGGGTGTGTTTGCCGTCGATGTTGAGACTGACAGCCTCGAAAGCGTAACGGCCCGTGTCGTTGGCGTGTGCATGGCAACTGGTCCAAATGAAGCCTGCTACATCCCGCTTGGCCATGGCAGCGGCGATATGTTTGCGGAATCGCCGAAACAGATTCCCACCGAAGAAGCGTTAGCGCGATTGAAGCTGCTGTTAGAAGATGATGCGGTTCTGAAAGTTGGACAAAATCTGAAATATGATATGACTGTGCTGGCCCAGCATGATCTCAACATCGCGCCATTTGATGATACTTTGGTGATGAGCTTTAACCTCGATGCCGGTCTGCATGGGCACGGCATGGATGAATTGAGCAAGCTCCATTTGGGCCATGAATGTATCAGCTTTAAGTCGCTGACCGGTACAGGCAAGAAAGCGATTACATTTGCCGAAGTGCCGCTCGACAAGGCCACGGAATATGCCGCCGAAGATGCCGATGTCACCCTGCGTCTGTGGGAAATATTACGTTTGCGCCTCGCGCCAGAGCAGGCGACGCGGGTCTATCAAATGGTTGACCGGCCGCTGGTTCCCGTCATTGCCACAATGGAACAAACTGGCGTGTTGGTGGACCGGGAAGAACTGGCGCGTCTGTCACAAAGCTTTGCTGAGAATATGGAAAGTCTTGAGAAGGAAATTCACGAATTGGCCGGTGAGCCATTTTCTATTGGCAGTCCCAAGCAACTGGGAGAAATTCTGTTCAGGAAACTCGGCCTGAAAGGCGGCAAAAAGGGCAAGAGTGGGCAATATTCTACTGACGTGACGGTGCTCGAACGGCTGGCCGGTGATGGCGAACCGATTGCACAAAAGGTCGTCAACTGGCGGCAATTGTCGAAGCTCAAATCCACTTATACCGATGCGCTGCAAGAGCAGATTAACGCCAAGACGGGGAGGGTGCATACCAGCTATTCCCTGAGCGGCGCGCAGACTGGACGGCTGTCTTCAACCGAACCCAATCTACAGAATATTCCGATCCGTACCGAAATCGGCCGGCAAATTCGACAGGCCTTTGTCGCGGCACCCGGCAATGTCATCCTTGCCGCCGACTATAGCCAGATCGAACTGCGTCTTGCCGCGCATATTGCCGATGTGGAAACTCTCAAAGAGGCCTTTGCTGCTGGCGAAGATATTCATAATCGCACAGCACAGGAATTATTCGGCACGGTGGACCGCGATACACGTGGGCGGGCCAAAACGATTAACTTTGCTATCCTCTACGGAATTTCCCGCTGGGGGCTAGCAAAGCGGCTGGAAGTTGATGCCGACGAAGCACAGGCTATGATCGACACCTATTTTGAACGCTTCCCGGGTATCAGCCGCTATATTTCCGAAACGCTGCAAGCAGCGCGGGAAAGCGGTTACACAGAGACGTTATTTGGCCGTAAAACATGGTTCGAGCGTTTGAAATCCGCTAACCAGAATGAACGCCAAGGCAGCGAACGCGCGGCGATCAATGCACCGATTCAGGGCACGAGTGCTGACATTATCAAACGTGCGATGGCGCGGATGCTACCGGCGCTGGATGCTGCTGGTCTGAGTCAGGTGAAAATGCTGATGCAAGTCCATGATGAGCTAGTATTCGAAATGCCCGAGGCTGACGTCGATGCAGCGTCTAATGTAATCCGTAACGTAATGGCGGGGGCTGCAGAGCCAGCCGTCAAGCTATCCGTGCCGCTGGATGTGGATATCGGCACAGGTCAGTCTTGGGACGAAGCTCATTGATAGCAGGAATTGATGGATTCACTGATAGAAACCCAGCTGTTTGTGTCCAAGCGAGCCATTATGAGCAGTTTGATCGCGACTTTGCCTGATCGGGCAGAAACTTGGCGATCAGATAGGTGACAAGTCCGGACAGAAAGCTAAGCAACAATATGATGTAACGGCCATCTGGTATATGTGTCGCTTGGACAAGCATACGGTCATGCTCCCGCAAGCTTGCCCATTTATGAAGCGACGCATTGGCAAAATCATCGGTTGCGAACAAGTCGGCGAGATCACGGCGACTGCGGTATTTGACGATAACAATTCTGTCCCAACGACTGCTGGCGCTATCGGCCCAAGTGCTGCCATAGATCGGGTGAGAGCCGCGCTTGATCATTAGTGAGATCATCACTTTGCTAAACCGTTCATAGGCCTGCTCACCGGAACCGCTAAAGCTTGATCCTTTGGGATAGTTGGCTTTTTTATTAAAATTGTACATGTTCACAGTGTAGACTGGTTCTCCGTCATCCTGCTTGAGAAACTCCCGTAGGGCTAGAAGATCGTGCTTGGCACCAGGGGTTTGTGTTTGTGCCTCGATGACAGCCATGTAGCCGTCGACCTCTGAGGCACTTAGAGCTTGAGCGCTCCACTCGTACCAGAATAGTGAGGCAACACAGGCCCCTCCAGCGACAAAAGTTGCAAAGACCCACGGCTTGAAAAAGCGCATATAAAATTCCTCAAAAGAGATTGCATAATGCAAGTACTATTTCGACTTGTGTTATGCAAGTGCTTGTGTTTGATAACCCGATGCCCCGAAACTCAAGCAACTGTCGTTCGAACTGTCCGATTAATTTTGTTCTGGAAACATTTGGTGACAAGTGGACGTTGCTGATCGTCCGCGACTTGATGTTCAAAGAAAAGCAGACCTATGGTGAGCTTCTTCAATCGGATGAGAAGATTTCAACCAACATTCTTGCCAATCGTTTGAAACGACTTGAAGAACATGGGATTATTGCTAAGTCCGTATCACCGGACAATGGTTCGAGTTATATATACTCGCTCACTTCAAAAGGTACTGACCTTCTTCCTGTGATGCTTGAGATTACCGCGTGGAGCGCCAAACATGACTCCATGACAAACACTCCAGCGTCTTTTTTTGAATTGTTCAAATCAAAACCAAATACATGATCTTAGAAATTCCCGACATTATATCGTTGACTGCCACGCAAAAAAAGGGGCGTTGGGAGAACGCCCCTTTTCTCTTCACAGAGTGAAGGTTTTTTTAGAATGCAAATCCAAATTCAATCCCAAAGCGTCGCGGTGGGCTGATCTGATTGAAGTTGAACAATGCGGCAACATTTGTGAGAGATGTCTGATAAATTTCATCGTTCAGGTTCTTAACAAAGACTGTCACGTTGAAACGATCATCAGGCAAATCCCATTTCACGCTGGCATCCAAGATATTATAGGACGGGATTTCTCCGATTGCAGACCCGTTTGCGAGCAGATTTTGATTGTCTACATAGGTCCAGTCACCCCGGAAGGTTAACTGGCCCGCGTCTCCCAAATCTGCCGTGTAGGAACCACCCATTCCGAGCGTCCATTTAGGTGCCCTTGAAAGGTCAATATCGGAGTTGTCAGTGGCGACACCGTCATTGTTGATATCGGCAAGAAACTCATCATAGCTTGCATCATTGTAACCAACCGCAACGTCCAGACTTAATCCGTCAACTGGAACCGCAGAAATTTCCAATTCGAAACCTTTTACCGTTGCACTTGCGGCGTTATCAGTGATGGTTTGCTGCGGATTGTTAGGATCATTTGCTGGCGTGATGATGGTTCTTTGGAGGTCTTGATAATCGCTATAATATACCGCTAGATTGGTCCGTAACCGATTGTCAAACCAGTCAGCCTTTAAGCCGATTTCAAACGCATCGACTGATTCTTCGTCAAACGGCCCCAATGCTCCAGCAGTGGCACCGCGAACGCTAAACCCGCCACTTTTAAAGCCTTTTGAATAAGAACCGTAAAGCAGTGCATCATCGGTCAACTGATAATCAACACCGACTTTGGGACCAAAATTAGACCACGTATCATCCAAGTTTATGCGCGGTCCGACGCCAAGCTGGACCGGTCGAAACAACGAAGAGAAGAAGTCTTTTTCTTCATATGTATAACGTCCGCCAATGCTGATGCGAAGCTGGTCGGTAAGATTATAATCTATCTGGGCAAATGCAGCATAGTTTTTGTGTGTTTGACCGCCTTGAGAGACAAGATTTGTTATATTACCGGTATTTGTAATATCCAAAAATGTATCCCTTTGCAGGAAGAATTTCTGCCGGAAATAATAGAGCCCGCCAATAATATTCAGATCATCGTTGACGTTCCAATCATAGCGCAATTCACTGGAAAATTGTTCGTGCGGCGTATTGCGTAAAGTTTCAAACAAAGACGCTGTCGTGCCGTCCGTGTCGTTGTTATTGAGATCTGAGGTTTCACGATAGTTTGAAACGGATGTCAGCGTACCCGGGCCAATTTCCCAATTGGCTTCTGCAGTTATACCAAAAACTTCGATATTGCTGAAACCGGGAACATTAAAGGCAAATCGGCGCACTTCTTCTCCGGGTTCAAAGGCTGGGACATTGTGAAATATTTGCAATACCTGATTGGGCTGCGATATATTGATCGTTGGCAGGTTTTCACTGCGTTCACGGTAATATTCGCCAATAACCGTCAGTTCAAAATTGTCGGTTGGTGTGAACAGGAACGTAGGACGTAGCGAGAATGTATCGCTGCCGCCCGCTTTTACCGGTGCGCGGTTACCAGAAGTGCCGGTGAAGGTATTGACGAAATAACCGTCAAATTCCTGAGAGAATGCCGCGAGCTTAAAAGCTAAAACATCTTCGATAAGTGAGGTTTCTGCGGCAACCCTAATATCTTGCTGCCCAAAGCTGCCCAACGTTACCCTGCCGCGAACCCCTGTCTCGCCCGTGGGTCTTTTCGTGCGGTAGTTAATTGCACCTGCTGTTGTATTTCTGCCGAACAGAGTACCTTGCGGACCGCGTAGGACTTCCACCTGTTCAACGTCAAAAAGATCAAGCGAACTATTCACGGTTCGCGGCAGATAAATACCATCGACATATATTCCCACCGATGGGTCAACAGTGGAGCCAGGATCGCCGTTACCGATGCCGCGAATGAATACGGAGACGGAACTGCCAAAATTGCCGATAGTGTTGATTGTAACATTGGGAGCGCGACCGTTAAGGTCCGACAGATCAGTTGCTTGAATGCGTTCAAGAGCTTCACCACCAATTGCGGTCACGGCAACCGGTGTTTCTTGTAACGGCTCAGCACGTTTTCGGGCGGTGACGATAATATCGGCATTTCCGGTACTAACTCCGGACGGGTTTTCCTCAGTTTGTGCGATTGCTGGAACAGCAAATCCGCCCATCAAGCTCAAAGCCGTCCCATATGCCAGATGCCGTTTAAACGTCTTACGTGATGTACCCATTATATTCCTCCCCAATGGTGGCCTATTTATTTTGGCCGTGTTCTATTTATTAAATGAACATATATTTATTTAAATTATGAGCCTACGATCAAAACTGACAGGGCCATGATAAAGCGCAAAAACTGCTATTGATGAAAAGCAGTTAGGGGGAATGATGCGAGTGCGAAAAACAAATAGAAGCTCTCTACTTTGGGGAATTGCAGCAGCTGCGATGGCGGTCTCTGGTTGTTCCAAACAATCAGAAGAGGGAAGTCAAAATGCTGCCTCTGTTGAAGTGACCGAATATCCCGAGCAAGTTTATTGGGGTGACCTGCATCTCCACACGCTCTATTCCTTCGACAGCTACAATTTTGGCAATAAAACGCTGGGACCGGATGAAGCCTATCGCTTTGCTCAGGGAGAAGAGGTTGATGCCCATGGCGGCAAGCGAGCGAAACTGGAACAGCCACTCGACTTTCTGATGGTCGCCGATCATGCGGAGTTTACTGGCGTGTTCCTTGGTTTGGAAAACGGCAATCCAGATATTGTGGACACGCCTTTGGGTAAAGCCTGGGCTGCCATGAACGAGGCCGGCGATACCATCGGTCCGATGAATGAAGTGGTCGCGTCGCTGCGAGAGGGCAAGGCCAAGCGGCAACCGCCGGAAAAATTTAGAAAAACAATCTGGTCTGAGCTTGTCGAAGCGGCAGCGCGGCATAACAAACCGGGCAAGTTTACAACATTTGCAGGCTATGAATGGACCTCGATGCCCGGTGGTGGCAACCAGCACCGCGTCGTTGTTTTTAAAGATGATAAAGACAAAACCCTGCAAACCACGCCATTTTCGGCTGCGGACAGCAATAACCCCATGGATTTATGGCGTTATCTGGCTGGCTATGAAGAACAAACCGGCGGCGAAGTGATGGCCATTGCCCATAATGGTAATATCTCCAACGGTAACATGTTCGGTGATATACAAAGCGACGGCACGCCGTTTAATCAGGAATATGTCAATCTACGTGCGCGCTGGGAGCCGCTGTATGAAACCACGCAGGTCAAGGGCGATGGTGAGGCGCATCCACTCCTCTCTCCAACCGATGAATTTGCGGATTTCGAAAGCTGGGATGAAAATAACATCTCCATGGTTGCCAAGCCAACCGACCCGGTAACGTTACGAAAATGGCTTGGCGGTGAATATGCCCGCGAAGGTTTGAAGCAGGGTCTGGATCTGCAAGAACGTTTTGGCGTAAATCCCTATCAATATGGCCTGATCGGAAGCACCGATGCTCATACCGGTCTTGCAACGTCGGATGACAATAACTTCTGGGGTAAATTTGTTGAATCCGAACCGAGCAAAGAACGCATCAATAGCAAAATGGGTGGGCGTCTCTGGGAGAATTGGAGGCTGACAAGCTCTGGTTATATCGGTGCGTGGGCGAGAGCGAATACACGCGAAGAGCTGTTCGCGGCCTTCAAACGTAAAGAAGTCTATGCAACAACCGGCCCCCGCATGGCCGTACGCTTTTTCGGCGGCTGGGACTACCAGGCTTCTGACATGGAGAAGTCTGACTATGCCCGCATCGGCTATGCCAAAGGCGTTCCAATGGGCGGCATGTTAACTGGCAATGGCGATGCACCACGTTTCATGGTTTCTGCGATGAAGGACCCCAATGGTGCCAATCTCGACCGCGTCCAAGTTATCAAAGGCTGGCGTAGCGGTGATGGCAAGCTGCATGAGAAAATCTACGAGGTTGCGTTTTCGGGTGACCGAAAAGTCGATCCGGTGACGGGGAAAATCCCGGCAGTTGGTAGTACGGTCAACATGAATGATGCGACCTATACCAATGATATTGGCGAGGCATTTCTATCAACCATGTGGGTGGACCCGGACTTTAATGCTAAGGTTTCCGCATTTTACTACGTGCGGGCATTAGAGATTCCGACCCCGCGTTGGACGCTATATGATGCCGTGCAGTTCAAGGTGAAGCCGCCAAAAGATGCAGCTTTGATCACGCAGCAGCGCGCATATAGCTCTCCCATTTGGTATAACCCCAGCTAGTGTAGCGATTCTCAGTCATGTTTGTGACCAATCAATGGTAGGCATTGACTAAGTCGGTCGCCAAAGCGAAGATCATTCCTATGAAACAAAGCGCGATTGAGAAGTCCACGGAACGGAAACTGGGTAGGCCACATGGAAGTTCTTCTGAGGACCGACGCGCAAGACTATTGAAAGCAGCTGGGGAGCAATTTAATGTACGCGCCTTTTCAGAAGTAAGCATGGCTGAAATCGCAAGATCGGCTGGAATCACAGGGGCTGCGATCTACAATTATTTTGATTCAAAGGACGAGCTGTTTCAGGAAACAGTGAAAGATCGAATTATAAACTACAACAGATTCATCTCCGACGCTGTGGCTATTTCCGGATCATGGAAAGACAAGTTAAACAATCTCTTGGATGCAGTCGCCGAACTGCAAGAACAGAATGCGGCTTTTCCGCAAATTGCCGCTGTCGTGCAGGCGAGGCTGCTTCGCGAACCTGAAAAATATCAAGAGATTCGTGATTTAAGAAATGAATCTAGTTTGATTTATGGCTCACTGATTTCAGAAGCAATTCATGATGGCGATCTACCGAAAGATATAGATATCTCGATCACTGGTGACTTGCTGATGGCGATCACGGCGGGTGCAATTCCGACAGTCTCATTCTATCATTCCGAACCAGGTGACACGGATCAAATAATTGGAGCGGTTAGAGCATTACTAGGAATAGACCGATAACGCTTGTGATCTTGCTGAAAAACGGTTTGCTATCTTGGCAGGCCGCTGATCGATTTCATTTCCATGAAATCTTTCAGACCATATAGACCACCCTCTCGGCCGTTTCCGGATTGTTTATAGCCGCCAAACGGCGCTCCTGGTGAAGGCCCCCAATTGTTGACGATCACCATCCCAGCGCGCAGCTTGGGAGCAACTTTCGATGCCTCGGCCGGATCGCCGGAGATCACTGCGGACAAGCCATATTCCGTGTCATTCGCAATCGCGACGCCTTCATCAAGATTGTCGTAACCCATCAAAGTTACGATAGGTCCAAAGGTTTCTTCTTTGGCAATCCGCATATCGGGCGTGACGCCACTAAACACGGTTGGTTTGACATAATAGCCGCGATTGACATTGGAGGGCAGGTCAGTGCCGCCGGTTTCCAGCGTTGCGCCTTCATCGATGGCTGATTGGATCAATCCCTGAATCTTGTCATACTGGGTCTTGTTGACCACAGGGCCGATGTGATTACCTTCTGTCATAGGGTCACCAACTTGTTGTGCCTCGACAATTGTCTTCACGACATTCACCGCATCGGCCGTCTGGTCATTTTGGACCAGAACGCGGGTCGGCGCGATACAGCTTTGACCAGAGTTGATCATCACACCGCCGATTGTGGCGGGCAAGACCTGCTCGAGATCTGCACCGGGAAGAACTAGGTTTGGAGACTTTCCGCCCAGTTCCTGATGCACCCGCTTGACGGTATCGGCTGCCGCTTTGGCGACCAGGATACCGGCACGGGTCGATCCGGTGAAGCTCACCATATCGACGTCGGGATGCGCAGATATGGCCGCGCCAACCGTGGGGCCGTCGCCCTGAACGAGGTTAAAGACACCAGCGGGAACGCCTGCGGCATCCATGACTTCAGCCAGGATAGCCGCGCTCCCAGGGCATTCTTCGGATGGCTTCAGGATCATTGTGTTACCGCCGGCCAGAGCGGGCGCGACTTTGAGCGCAATCTGATTCAGTGGCCAGTTCCACGGCGTGATCATACCCACAACGCCAATGGGTTCGTAGACAATCATGTTGTCGCCTTGGCGGTCGGAAAATTCGAAATTCGCTAGCGCTTCCATGGTGCCGGCAAAGCCTCCAAGGCCCGCTGGACCTTGCATCGCATTGCCTAAGCTAACGGGCGCGCCCATTTCCGATGCGAGGGAATTGGCAATGTCCGGTATCCGTTTCTGATATTCTTCGATGATCCGGCCCATCAGCGCCAACCGTTCCTCACGAGAGGTCTGGCTATAGGTTTTAAAGGCTTCTTTCGCGGCGGCAACCGCGGCATCGACATCAGCTTTGGAGCCCAAGATAATTTTGGTGCTTGGCTCTTCGGTCGCTGGATTGATAACATGGTGCGGCGTTCCGCCATCGGATGTTACCCACTGACCATTGATATAATTTTGTTCGTAGCTATCCATCAATCCTGCTCCTTTTTTTGTCTTTTGTCGGCGATCAAAATTCTAACCCAATTTTCGGGATCATACTATCAGCTTGTTCGATCTGCCCGTCCGGTGCCAATCTGAAAATTGATAGGATGGCAATCCAGCGGGATTCTGCCCTAGCGTTTGGACGCCGCCGTTGACCGGCTGACAATCCGGCCAAAGACCCAACCACCTAGTCCGCCCGCTATCATCTGGGCAAGAAACCCCAGCGTGGATCGTGCGCCGCTGATCGGTACGGTTTGGAACATGATATACATCAAACCAAGCGCGGTTCCTATCGCTGCAGCACCGGCAATCGGATAAGCAATATTTGCCAAATTGGGCAGGAACCGTTTGAGTATCGCAGCAATCAGGAACGCGAGTAGGAAGCTGACCGCAATGATCACAAAATAGGGCAGCATATTGGAAATATCGAATATCGTCATGTTGAACCGATCAGCCATTACGACCGGGATGCCGTGGGCGCTCATAACAAATTGCGAATTGATTGCCGTTCCGAAAACATAGGTCACCAATGCCCCTAAGAGCAGCCCAAGAACGAAGCGCGCGACACCTGCCATTTTCTTTATCCCCTTTAAGGCGATGAACTTAACTGCTTTGGTCGGGCGATCAAGCGCAAATGACGGTGGACAAATTGAACAGCATCATTGAGAACCTAGAAATCTAAGGGGTATCGCAATGAATTTTCAAAAACTGGCTCTTCCACTGCTGACATCTTGTCTGTTGATTTCCTGCGCTGACCAAGGCGCGTCGTCATCGGGCGACAAAACCAGCGAGGCTGTTGGCAGAGTGGATGCGGCGCCGATAGACTATCAGATCGAAACCGTCGCAGAGGGTCTGGATCATCCCTGGTCTTTGGCGTTTTTACCCAATGGCGGGATGCTGGTCACGGAACGGACCGGCAAGTTGAAACATGTAACTGAAAATGGTGACGTTGCGTTGGTTTATGATTTCGCAAGCGGAAAAGACCATCCCAAGGTTCATTTTGGCAGCGGTATGCAAGCGGGCTTGTTTGATGTTGTGCTGCATCCCGATTTTGAAACAAACCGGCTGCTCTATATCTCCTATGCCGCAGAGCAGGGCGAAGAGAATACATTGTTACTGATGCGGTTCAAATATGATGATACAGCTACGCCAAAATTGTCCGAAGGAAAGCAACTCTTTGCGGCGTCACCGACCCGCGTACAAGGCAATCATTACGGCGCGCGCATTCAATTTCTACCCGATGGAACATTGCTGATGCCCGTTGGTGACGCTTTCCATTTTCGCGAGAAAGCACAAGGGCTTGATACCCATTTTGGTAAGATTATTCGGTTGAATGACGACGGATCGGTGCCAAGCGATAATCCCTTTGTGAACAAGGAAGGCGCACTGCCGGAAATATGGAGCCTTGGCCATCGCAATCCGCAGGGCATCATATTGGCGACAGATGGTCGTGTTTTTGCACATGAACATGGTCCTGCTGGTGGTGATGAAATCAATGAGATCCGGCGCGGCAAGAATTATGGCTGGCCCAGCGTGTCCTATGGAATTGATTATTCGGGTGGCCGGATATCCCCGTTTGAGGCAATGGATGGAACCGAACAGTCGCTGGTCCACTTTACCCCTTCCATCGCGCCATCCGGTTTTGCGCAATATACAGGCGAGGCTTTTCCCGATTGGCAGGGGGATTTGTTCCTATCCGCTCTGGCACTCAAACATGTGCGGCATGTCAACATAACGGCAGACGGCTCCCTCGGCGAACAGTCAGAAGTTTTTGGTGAACTTAATGCACGGTTTCGCGATGTTCGTGCTGGGCCGGATGGTTATCTCTATTTGCTGACCGAGGCCCCATCGGCAGCTGGCAGCAAAATCTTAAAAGTGATTCCGAAAAACTAGGTTTGAGCGATATCTCTTGACTTCCCGATACTCACTTCTAGGGGAAAGTGGAAATCGGGAAGCCGAGTAGTCGTCTGGGATGGCCGACAGTACAACCAGCCCCCGATCCCAGCCGACGACCCTGAGATACACCTCTAATAGCCCACTTGAGCAAAGGTCAGAACCGGTAAAACTGCATCTTTGACATGCGGTTATGTGCCTTCACCGCCTTCTGCCTTTTCTCTAAAGTCTATAATTTTAGTGCTCACGAAACAGATTTTCATCAAGCTTTCGTCTCTCTTTCACCTAATCGTTTTCTGCCGTGGCAAAATGTGTTTTCGCACAGTGGGTTCCGGCGCGTTCATGACAGGTTCTTCAGAGAACCGGCGTTCGAGTTGGAACATTAAAGATCACAAGAGCGACTGGGGAAATCCAGTGCTCGCAATATGCATCTAGCCATATCGTTGAGTGGGCAGGGATATATTATCTCCCAATCAAAGTTTCAGTCAGTCTGCTTGATATATGAGTATATAGGTTCACTAATAGATGCTCATTAGCCGCCACTGTCCGGCAATCAGATAAGCGAAACTATCCAACAACGATTACGAGAAAGATGGTTAGAAAGACTCGGGATTTCCAGAGATAATTTTTGTTATGGTACCTGCAGGCTTCCCATTGGCGCCAATGTATATGAACGCCCCCATATGTTCAGCAATATTGTAATAATTGCGAGGGCCGTGACACCATCGAACGTTATACCCAACATCCTTTAGATCCATCTGACCCTTTAAGATTTTAGCGTCCTGTATTCTCATATGAACCTCTCGATCGCTGGGATAGTAAACCGCAACTCCTTTGCAATCTTTGCAACCTCCAATGTGAAGATAATGGGTGCTGCCGATCATCATTTCTGATAATATCTTTCGGTCAAACAGTGTTCCCCGTCAGCGATCGATAGACAGATTAGCGTCATAGAATAAGGGAGTATTTTGGTTTCATCGTAGTGACTGTAAGGAACGAAGATGAAAGCAAAATACTCAAAAGCGCCCGCGGAG